>Ga0206875_1036_pt1 | contig 37445 bp, 29 predicted proteins | sample Alteio_BWOrgCont_9_FD_152616 | JGI IMG/M metagenome (GOLD analysis project Ga0206875, IMG submission 152616) | Enriched cells from forest soil in Barre Woods Harvard Forest LTER site, Petersham, Massachusetts, United States -... | ecosystem: Environmental > Terrestrial > Soil > Temperate forest > O... | reverse complement strand
GATGGTAAGAATTTCCGGTTTTTTACTTATAGGAATTATATTTCCTGTCTTTTCCTTCGCACAATATAATGATAACGGGCAGACTACTATTGTCCCTGCCGTCAAAGATGAGTTTTATAAGTACTCTGTACAGGCCGGTACCGAAATTACATACGCTACTTCAAACCATGCATTGGTGTTAGATTTTCCTAATGGTGTTTATGCCGCCAATGTGGCCGTTGATGCGTCCATAACAAAGCGTTTATATATTGGCGCTGAATTTTATGATGATCAGTTTGCAGTATCGGTTACACGTTATTCTGCTATTAACCCCCGCCTGTTTTTATATATGGGTGGCTTGCGTGTAGGGTATCGCTCTGCCACGGGAAACGATTTTTTGTTTAACGCTTCTGTAACTGCCGGTCCTGCTTTCATAAGTTATACCGATGTAACACTTGTTAGCCCTCCTAAGGGAGGCTTTAACCAAAAGAGCCAGTTTGGGCAATTAATGATATCGGAAAACTATAGGGTAGCTGAGCAATTCTGGATTGGCCTTGATATTTCATTTACCTACATGCCTTACCAGTATAACCCCAATTATATTGGCATGAACACACTTTACCCGTTTGTACCTTCCGATTATAATGGCCCCACAACATTTATCGGCTGGGGCTTCCAGTTGTTTTATGTTTTATCAAAAAAATAACCCTTGGCAAAACAATACCATGTTATAGGTTTAATGTCCGGTACATCGCTCGATGGGCTTGATATGGCCTACTGTACTTTTATTGAGAAGAAAGGGAAATGGACTTTCTCTATCAAATCAGCCGCAATGGTTGATTATGATAATAAGCGGTTAAAGAAACTACAAAATGCTCCTAATCTGTCAGGCAACGAATTATTGTTATTACATAATGAGTATGGGAAATATTTAGGTGAACAGGTGGCACGTTTCATAAAAGCAAAAGGTATTAAAGAACTCGACTTTGTTGCATCGCACGGGCATACTATTTTTCATCAGCCCGAAAAGAAAATTACGTTTCAGTTGGGGAATGGGGCTGCCATTTCAGCTGCATGTAATCAAACTGTTATAAATGATTTTCGCAGCCTTGATGTTGCTCTTTCAGGGCAAGGAGCTCCACTAGTCCCTATTGGCGACAAACTACTTTTCTCGGAATATGAATATTGTATCAACCTGGGTGGCTTTGCCAATATTTCGTATGATAAAAATGGTAAAAGGATAGCTTTCGATATTGGTCCTGTTAACATAGTTTTGAATTACCTGGCTGAATTATTGGGTAAGCATTATGATAAAAATGGCTTATTAGCAGCTAAAGGGAAAGCGGATAAAAACCTACTGAATAAGTTAAACAAGCTTAGCTATTATGCTTCAGCACCACCTAAATCATTGGGCAGGGAGTGGGTGGAAAATGAGTTTTTGCCGATTGTAAATAAAACTAAATTAAGTGCTGAGGATAAATTAGCAACAGTTACTGAGCATATTGCAGAGCAAATTGCTCAATCAATTAAAAATCAACCTAAGGGCAAGATATTGCTAACGGGTGGCGGGGCATATAATAAATACCTGGTAAAGCTATTACAAGCTAAAATGCCTAAGCACAAAATTGTTATTCCGGCAGATGAGATAATAAAATATAAGGAAGCCCTTGTGTTTGCTTTTTTAGGTGTGTTGCGATACACAGGGAAAGATAACTGCCTGAGCAGTGTTACAGGCGCTGACAGAAATAATAAAGGGGGAACTATCTGGAGTTTATAAAGAAAAAAAGTTTATAAAGTTTTAAAGTCGTTATGACTTTTTGCTTTATAAACTTTACAAACTTTTACTGTATTCTAAAAGTCGTCGTCGCTGTAAAAATCCTCTTCATCATCATCGAATGAATTCAGGTCGCCGGAAATGGCGTCATCATCTTCAATGATCTCTACTTCAACTTCACCGTCTCCATCCTCGTCTTTTTCAACTTTTTCATACTCATCTACAAACTCCTCTTCGTCATCGTCGTCGCCTTTCTTTTTCTTGCCCGAAGTTTTTGGCGGCTTAACCGCTTTTTTCGCGGCAGTGGCTTTTAATTTTTTTTCTTTCTCCTTTTCTTTTTCAGAAGGAGTTGTTTTTTCTTTCTTTCCTGCACTCTTTTTTGCAGCAGCTTTCACGGGTTTAGCTGCGGCCTTCTTCGGCTTTGCCGTGGCCTTTTTTGCGGAAGAACCTGTCGTCTTTTTCATAATGAATTAGTTAATGTTGGGACGAAAAAAGTAAGATAATAATGCAATAATAAATATTATTTAAACACAAACATAAACAATATTATTTTAAAAAATACGTTGGTATAAGTTAACAGTGGCATGTTCATATATTCCAACCTTTAAACTATTTTAATATACAAGGGTAAAATACTTTAGTACTTTGAATATTCAATCTTCTAAATTATCTCCCTATGCTGCTTCATATCCTTCTCCAGGCACCCACAGTAACAGCCACTTCAACCCTTAATGCAATAGCTGATACAGCCAAGGCTGCTGCTGCTAATTTACCGGTTACTCCTGCCGAGGCCAAAATGAACCTGCTGGAATTGTTAAAAAGCGGTGGCATAGTAATGATACCACTGGGTATACTTTCACTTATGGCCGTTTTCTTCCTGATAGAAAGGTTCCTTTATATAAAGCAGGCAGGAAAAACCAGCCCTAAGTTTACCGATAGTATGAGGGATTTCCTTCATAATGGCAATATTGACGCAGCCAAAACATTCTGCAAGAACACCGATAGTCCGCAGGCGCGTATTGTAGCCAAGGGTTTAAACAGGCTTGGTAAGCCTATTGACGAAATAGAATCATCGATGGAAAACCAGGGTAAGGTAGAGGCCTATAAACTGGAAAGGAACCTGAATATATTGGGTATTATAGCCGGTATAGCGCCTATGTTTGGCTTTATAGGAACCATTTTAGGTGTTATTAAAATATTCTACAATATATCGTTGGCAAATAACATTAGCATAGGCTTAATTGCAGGCGGATTATATGAAAAGATGATAACCAGTGCGGCGGGTTTAAGTATTGGTATCTTCTCATTTATTTCATACCACTGGCTGAATATTATGGTAAATAAAGCCATACAAAAAATTGAGGTATCCTCGATTGATTTTATAGAAATGGTTCAGGATGAGGTTAAAAAATAATAAAGCTGACTTAACACTTTGTTAAAATGAAAATAACGAGAAATAACCGGTTTACAGCACATGTTGAGGCATCGAGCATGAACGATATCATGTTCTTCCTCCTGCTGTTCTTCCTCATTGTATCTACCCTTATTAACCCGAGCGTGGTTAAGCTTACCCTGCCCAGTTCGAAAAAAGCTATGGAAATGAATAAGCAACAAATAACCATAGATGTGACCAAGGATATGAAATATTATCTTAATGGAAGTGCTACCCCAACTTCGGCAGAACAATTAGAGGATGAACTCAGGCCTAAAATTGCAGGGCTTACAGATCCTACTGCGGTATTGAGGCTCGATAAATCATTGACCGTTCAGGATATGGTTGACATATTGCAGATAGGCAGTGACCTGAAGATGAAAATGATATTGGCTACACAGCCAAACAGTAAATAAGTTAAGCATGTCGACAGTAACAGTAAAGCAAGAAAGGAATAATAAGGGTATAGCCCTTATTATTACAATTATTGTGCATGCTGCTATTTTACTGTTTTTGTTTTACTATGTAATTGTTACTCCGCTACCGCCTTATAAAGAAATACCTCCCCCCGAAATTGTTGTTGAAGCTGATTTTGGAAATAATGTGAATGGTACAGGCCATGTAGAGCAGGATAAAATGGGTGATAATAACAATCCTGAAAAATCTACCAGCACCCCTACCAAAGCCACTTCTCACAATAACGCTAAGGTACTTACCAATGATGCTGATGAACCTAGCAATCTAAAATCGGCAAAGATTGATAACAAGAACGCGAAAATAGATACCACCACTCCACAGCAACAGGTAAACCCTGAACTTGCAGGCGTGTTTAATAAATTTAAGCATAGTAAGGGCACAACGGGTGGCGATGGAAATTCAGGTAACCCCGGCAATGCAGGAACTCCTGATGGCACTAATCCGGGTGAAAGTATGGGCACAGGGCCTATTGGTTATAAACTGGCGGGCAGGAAACTATTAAAACGCCCTAATATTAATGCCGATTGCCATGAAGAGGGTACAGTTGTATTGAAAATTATTGTTGACCAGAGTGGCTCGGTTATAAGTGCTACCCCCGGAGAACAGGGCTCTAATACTACCAGTACTTGCTTGTATGGCAAGGCCAAAGAAGCGGCTATGACCACCAAGTTCAGCACCAGCCCCGATGGTACCCCTGAACAGCAGGGTAAAATGACCGTTAAGTTTACGGTTCAGTAAGTACTTATTTAACAGATCCATCTTCTTTCTTTACCAATATCTCCTCCCGCATTCCATCTTGAAAATATTTGTAACTATAAATTGTTTGTGTTGTTGATGGATGCGGGTATTGGGTTCGGGTAGCTTCTGTTTTTTTTATCAGTCTATTCTTCGAATCATAGTTATAATAAATATGGGTGCAATTATTCGTATCCTCTATGCGAAGATACCCTGTAGGGTAATGTATGAAATCAGATAATAAACCCTTTGCATTATAGGCATAAGTATAGGTATAAAACCTTGGCATGGATGTATCAACTCTGCAGTTAGATGAATGTTCACGCCTATAAAGCTGACCTTTATAATTTATTTTGTAAGTATCTAAATCATAACAGTTAGCATCTTTTGGCATATTGCCAGATATAGAAATTAATGAATCATTTTTATCATACTTCTCAAACATATGGTATGCTGCCCCCCATCCATTGTACCAGCAATTACCCTTCGATTTACCTTCAAAATGGACTTCGTCACCTATATTGTTTAATACAGTAACATCAAATCCGCTGGCAGTATCAAAAATAAATTTAAGACCGCTGTATAATTCAGAATTACGGATATATCCGCACCATGTAACCTGGTTGTATTTATTATAAAGCTGGTAATAACCGGTTATAGATTTCTTCTTTAATTGAGTTTCCTCATATTGTTTTATGGTATCGCTTTTAAACAACACAGAGCAGGCACATTGATTCAAGTCGTTCTCTGTAATATTCTGGGCGAATATTTTGGAGCAGCTAAATATGATTAAGGTAACCGGGTATAAGAATTTGCGCATTGCAAATGGAGTTAGTATTTCTTAATTAACTGCAAAAGAAGGAGTTTAGTCTGTATAAAAGAAAAAGATGAGGAACATGTTCTCCACATTCCTCACCTCTTCATGAAAGTTTATTTGGTAATTAATTCTTAATAAACTTAATTGTCTGTGTACTCTTTTCCGTTATAACTTTTACAAGGTACATTCCTTCAGGTAAGATATGTACATCTATAGCTTCTGCACCATTTATTGAGGTAGTGAAGTTCATTACTTTTTTGCCTGTTATGTCGGTAATTTTAATGGTAGCAGGCATAGCTGCGGTTGTATTTGCAGTAATGTAAAGTGTTGCAGCAACCGGGTTAGGATAGGCCGAAACAATATTGTTGTTTTGCAAGTTGTTCAAGCCGGTTGTAATAATAGGGGTTACCGAGATTGTATCTACCTTACTGCTGCATCCACCTGTGCATGAATGCCCCACTACTGAATAAGTTGTAGTTACTAATGGAGATACGAAAAGAGTGTCTTTCGTAGCACCGGTGCTCCAAACATAGGTACATGCACCTGTTACAACTAAGGTATCAGTTGATCCTTCCAGCACACTGTTTTTTCCTGTAACATTTACAATAACAGTATCAACACTAAGTGTAATAATATCAGATGTTAAATCACTGCATCCATCCATTGCTGTAACCATAAACTTATAGCCATTCATAGCCGACATTGCCTTGGTTATATGTAGTGTATTGGTAGTTGCGCCCGAATACATGCCTCCATTACTAACATTGTTAAAGCCTGTGCCTTTATTTACCTGCCACTGGTAGCTCATTGTTTTGGCAGATTGTGTTTTAAGCGTAAATGAAGTATCGCTTCCGGCGCATATATGTGCTGTTTTAGGTTGTGATGCAATTTTTGCCACAGGACATATGTTTACTATAGTTGGGGTACCGAATGCATAGCCGCCGGTTGCAACATTCAAGCTTGCAAGCACGCTGTCTTTACCTGTCATTGGGTTAAAGTTAAATATCACACCTGAATCTACTGCTCCGCCTTGGGTAGTAAAACCATATAGGAGACCGTCAGGGCCCATAACAAAATTACCTTCCGGGTATCTGCCATGGGTGCTGTCGAAGTTATATAGCACGCTGTCTTTATTCTTTACAGGGTCGTAAGAATATATAACCCCATATTGGTGCGTGCCTCCATGCAGAGTCATGCCATAGAATTTGCCGTCAACGCTATCGTACATTACTGAACCGGCAGGGTTAGCGCCAATAGCAGTATTAAAATTTAAAAGAACATTATATGCACCCGTTAAAGGATTGAAATTGAAAAGTGTTCCTGAGTCTGCAGATCCACCTGCATAATTCACACCATACAAAAGCTGATTTTTCTTATCCAGAATTAAAGAGCCTTCTTCCGGATAGAACCCTGTAGCTGTATCAAGTGTTACTATAACGCTGTCTTTACCTGTCACAGGATCGAAACTGAATATGCTACCTCCATCGATAGGCCCGTATTGGTTACCATAGGTCATACCATACATAAGTCCGTTGCTATATGGTGTTAGTTGGGTACCCCAGGGGTAATATGAATCGTTATGCTTTTTTGTGAAATTATAAACGGTGCTGTCGTGGTTAGTAGTAGGGTCAAAACTGAAAATCACACCCGAGTCGCTTGGTCCACCTCCCCAAATCAAACCATAAAACATATTATTGTACCAGGTCAGGTTACCCTGGTATGGCTCCCAGCCATTTACAAGTTCTTTGTATTGGAACCTGGTGCTGTCTTTGCCTGTTGCGGCATTAACACTGAAAAGCACACCATCTCCGTATGTTCCACCATAAGTAGTTAAACCATACAGTAAGCTATCGTTAGGGTCTTGCATAAGAGTACCAATTGGATTTTCCCCGTTTGTAGTGTTGTTGAAAATTACGATGGCTGTATCTTTTCCGGTTTGAAAGTCGTACCTGAAAATAGTGCCATAGTTATTAACCCCTCCCTGATAAGCCGTGCCGCATAATACATAATGCTGGGCATTGGTTAATGTTGTAAAAGCAATTAATAAGCTGAAGAGTAGTCCGGTTCTTTTTGTAGTTCTTTCCATTTTTTTTCTTTGAATTTTTTTGCAAAGGTAAATAAAGTTAAGGTCTCTCATCCAAAAGGATAAGAGCCAAAACTACTTGTAGTATTATTTGTTGTTGGCTACAGTGGTCTTTCTATCTCTTAATGAACTTAACTGTCTGGGTGTTTTTGCCGGTAAGTACTTTTGCAAAATACATACCCTGTGCAAGCATGCTCACATCTATGGTAATTACTTTACCATTGCTTATAGTTGTACTCTGGCTTATCAATTCTTTTCCAGTCAAATCAATTATTTCTACTACTGCATTCTTACCTGTTTCTTGCATATCAAATAATAGGTTCAGTGTATTAACAACAGGGTTAGGATAAAGCGATGTACTGTTGGAAAGCTCAATGCTGCTTATGCCGGTTGGGTTAACAATTACCTTAAAGGTTGCAGTATCCGAGCATCCTTTGCTGTTTTTACCTGTTACCGAATACGTCGTATTTGTTAATGGCGTTACTATGGTTGTATCGCTGGTACTTCCGCCCGACCATACATAGCTTATTCCGCCACTAGCTGTTAAGGTGTCTTTGCTTCCAATTGTAATAATGTTTGTACCGGTTACCTTTATAGTTGGTAAAGGATTAACTGTTATTACCTGCGAAGCATTCCCTGTACATCCCGCTGCTGTACCTGTTACGCTATATGTTGTTGTTGTTATAGAAGATACTATTACATGTACACCCGTAGTGGCATTTAATCCTGAAGACGGGCTCCATGCATAAGTACTTGCGCCACTGGCAATCATTCCAAGAGTATCTCCCGCGCAAATCATTGCTGAGAGGCCAGTAATAGAAATACTTACCGTAGGTGAAGGATTTACCGTCACAATCTGCGTTCCGTTTGAGGTGCAGCCGTTTGCATCTTTAATAGTTACACTATATGTGGTGGTGGATGAAGGATTAACACTTGGTGATGAGCCACTCAAACTGCCCGGCATCCAGGTATAAGTTAGTGCTCCCGTTCCTCCATTTCCTGATGCAGAAAGATTGGTTGGTGTACCAGCGCATGTAGCCTCACCACTTCCGGGCGTAACTGAAAGTGTTGTGTATGCAGGTAATGTAGTACTTGCACTTGTTTTTATTCCCCTGGCATCGGTTACCGTGTAGGAATATGTGCCGGCTGTGTTGACGCCGATGATACTGGAAGTTGTTGCTCCGGTAGACCATGAATAAGTATATGGACTAATGGCACCTCTGACAGAAGCAGTGAGTGTTGGGCCGGAACAGGTTGCGGTATTAACAATAGAAGAGCTCATTACTTCAATTAAATTGCCATATTGAGGCGACTTGCCATTTGCTGCTCCGTTTAAATTAATTAGAGTGGTTAGTGTTCCCGATGTAGTGCATTTAAATACAGTTCCAAAATTCGATGAGCCGCCCGTCTCAGTCATGCCAAATAAGTTACCATCAGATGCCTGCATAATAATACCATATGGTTGTGCTCCGTTTGATGCACCAGCAAAACTTACCAGTGTTGTTAGTGTACCCGATGTAGTGCATTTAAATATGGTTCCGTTACTCGAAGCGCCACCTGTTTGGGTTAATCCATAGAGGTTACCATCAGAGCCCTGAATAATGCCTTTAGGATTCCTGCCGTTTGTATTGGTGAAATTTAAAATTGTTGTAAGAGAACCGGCAAGGGTGCATTGAAAGATAGTGCCATAATTAGATGTTCCTCCATTGCCTGTTGTTCCATACAGGTTGCCGTCTTTAGCTTGTATTACATTTCCGTATGGGAACCTGCCATTCGTGCCGCTAAAACTCACGAGGGTTGTCAGCGTACCAGTTGTAGTACATTGAAAAAGAGAACCCTGGTTAGATGCACCGCCCTGGTATGTCATACCATACAGGTTACCATCGTTAGCCTGTATCAATCCACCGGATGGGCTTTCACCATTTGTGCCGGTAAAATCAACCAATTTTGTCAGGGTGCCCGATGTAGTGCATTTAAAAATAGTTCCCAAATTCGAGGTGCCACCAGCCGATGTCATACCATATAAATTTCCATCCGTAGCTTGTATAAGGCTGCCCGAAGGTAACTGGCCATTCGTACCGTTAAAACTTGCTATAGTTGTTATAGTACCTGTTACTGTATTGTACTTATAAATAGTTCCTGCTCCATAAGTACCTCCGTAGCCTGTCATACCATACAGGTTGCCATCGGTGCACTGAACCAGTCCGCCATAAGGGTTATAGCCTATAGAACTTGAACCTATATAAGCAATATTTGTAAACGTGCCGCTTGTAGTGCAGTTATAAATAATACCATAACCGGCAGGGCCGCCGGAATTAGTCATGCCATACAGTTTATTATCTGCGGCTTCAACAAGGCTGCCTTGTGGCGAGCTGCCATTAGCTCCTGTAAAGTTTACATAAGTAGTAAGCCCGCCAACGGTCGTACATTGAAACATGGTTCCCAAGCTTGATGAACCCCCGCCGGAAGTCATACCATATAAGTTACCATCATTGGCTTGTATAAGAGTACTATATGGAAAGCTGCCATTAGCAGCACCTGCAAAGTTTACTAATGTGCTTAGTGTATGTAATGTTGAATCAAACTTGAAAACAGTTCCGTCGCTTGATGAGCCACCGCCAAAAGTAGTGCCATAAAAATTGCCGTCGCTGGCTTGAACAAGACTGCCATAAGGGTTTTGGCCATTGGTGCCACTGAAGTTTACAAGGGTTGTAAGAGTTCCTGTTGTGTTACATTTAAAGAGCGTCCCGTCGCTTGATGAGCCACCGCCATAGGTCATTCCATAAAAGTAACCATTAGCTATTTGTATGAGGCTGCCATAAGGGTTTTGGCCATTTGTGCCATTGAAATTAACAAGTACATTCAGCGTACCAAATGTGGAGCATTTGAAAATAATTCCCTGGTTAGATGAGCCGCCGGTAGATGCCATACCGTACAAGTTACCATCTTTCCCCTGCACAAGGTTTCCGTAAGGGTAGCTTCCGTTTGCTGCTCCCGTAAAGCTAACCAATGAGGTTAGCGTACCCGATGTAGTACATTTAAAAATAGTCCCCATTCCGGATGTTCCGCCCTGGTTTGTCATGCCATAGAGGTTGCCATCGGAGGCTTGTATAAGACTTCCATAAGGAGAACTGCCATTTGCGCCGGTAAAACTAACCAGTGTGGTAACCATGCCTGAGGTACTACATTTAAAAATAGTTCCCAGGCCCGATGTACCACCACCAAAGGTCATTCCATAAAAATTGCCATCGGTGGCTTGTATAAGGCTTGAATATTGCAGGCTTAATCCAGGGGTATAAAATGGGTATACTATACTATCTTGTGAAGTGAGTGAATCGTGATTAAAAATAACTCCTCCGTTACTATCGCCACCCTGGTATGTCATGCCCCATATTCTGCCTAAAGCAGTTTGGGCCTTTGTAAATGAAAGTGATATGACTAAAAGGCTAAGAATGAGTGTGATCTTTTTCATGGGGTTTGAATTTTTAATGTCAGGGAACATTTTTATTTAATAAGTGATTTTTTAATTGAATGGGTTTAAGTATTGTGGTTAAAAACGGGGCAAAAATATACTTTTTGTTGAAAGAAGGCTATATTATTTATTGAAGCACTAACACTACATGGAGTGAAGAACCCAAAATGCACTTACATTTGCAGGGTAAAACATTTACAATGAAAATATCTTACAACTGGCTCAAAAAATATGCCGCTATAGAGTTGCCTCCTTCTGAAGTTGGCCGCTTGCTTACCGAAATAGGTTTAGAGGTAGAACATGAAGAAGATTTTGAATCTATAAAAGGCGGACTTATCGGCCTGGTTGTGGGGGAAGTAAAGACCTGCATTAAACACGCTAATGCCGATAAGTTATCTTTAACTACTGTTGATGTTGCTGGCCCTGCTTTATTAAATATTGTTTGTGGCGCAGCTAATGTTGCAGTTGGGCAAAAGGTAATTGTGGCAACCGATGGTGCAATACTTTACCCTTATACAGGAGAATCATTCAAGATAAAGAAGAGCAAGATACGCGGCGAAGCATCGGAAGGGATGATTTGTGCGGAAGATGAAATAGGTTTAGGCGCCTCACATGCCGGTATTATGGTATTACCGGCAGATACAAAGGTTGGAATGCCTGCATCGGAATATTTTAAGATATACAAAGACACAGTATTTGAAATTGGCTTAACCCCTAACCGTGCCGATGCTATTTCGCATATAGGTGTAGCCCGAGATTTGGTAGCTGCTATAAATATCCGTAACAAGCCTGCTCAGCCATTGTCATTATCGGTGCCTGAGGCAGGTAAGTATAATGCAAACGGTAAGCTAGATATAACGGTAACCATTCAAAATCCCGAGGCCTGTAAAAGATATTGCGGTATTACCATTAGCGGAATTAAGGTTGCTGAGTCTCCACAATGGTTAAAAGATTCTTTATCTGCTATTGGCTTGCGCCCGATAAATAACATAGTTGATATAACCAATTATGTTATGCATGAAACGGGACAGCCTTTGCACGCATTTGATGCTGATAAAATTAAGGGCGGTAAAGTAATAGTGTGTAAAGCCAAAGCAGATGAAACAATTGTTACGCTCGATGGAACAGAACGTAAATTACATACTGATGATTTACTTATTTGCAACGAAAGCGATGCCATGTGCATTGCAGGTGTTTACGGAGGAATAGAATCGGGAGTAAAAGAAAATACAACAAGAGTATTTATTGAGAGTGCATACTTCGAGCCTTCGCACGTTCGTAAGACTGCCCGCCGTTATGGCTTGCATACCGATGCTTCTTTCCGATTCGAAAGAGGTGTTGATATTGGAAATACACCTTATGCTATGCAGCGCGCCGCTGATCTTATTATAGAAGTATGCCCGGGTGTAACAGTTTCAACAGAGCAGGATGTATACCCGGTAAAGGCACAGGAAAGACATTTAGATTTCTCTCCATCTTTTGGCAGGAAACTTTTAGGCCACGATGTGAGCGATAAAGAAATAGAAAGTATTATACAGAATGTAGGTATAAGTATTATATCTAAAAATGGAGAGAGCTGGAAGTTAAACCTTCCGACCTACCGTATGGATATAGCTGTTCAGGCTGATATTGTAGAGGAGATAGCACGGTTTTACGGCTACAACAATATACCTATACCTGCAACTATAAAACTACCAATGGTGCATAGTAAGGGTATACAGGCAGATAAAGTATTTGAAGAAATAAGTATTATGCTTACCGGGAATGGTTTTACCGAAATAATGAATACTTCCCTTACTTCTTCAAAGTTTGGTATGGATTCTTCTGTGGTAAGGTTAGCAAACCCGCTTAGTTCAGACCTTGATGTATTGCGCAGCGCTATGCTCAATAACGGGCTTGTATGTATTAACCGCAACCAGAACAACCAATGGGCCGATTTAAAACTGTTTGAATTTGGGAGAACATATACCAAGAACGAGAAGGGTTTTTCTGAAGAGGAGCATTTGTCTTTTTGGGTAACCGGAAACAAAACCGCTGAATCGTGGAACGCAAAACAAAAACCTGCTGATTTTTATTTCCTTAAAGGCTTTGTTGGGCAAGTACTTGAAAAGGTAATTGGAAAGGTAAAATGCGAGGAAGCTGTAATAATTGATAACATTTATTTTGCTGCAGGACTTACCATATCAGCTAAAAATAAAACATTGGTTACTTACGGAGAAGTGAGTCATACTGTTCTTAAAAACCATGATGTGAAAGGAGAAGTATATTACGCCGATTTTAACTGGAAGAATATATTGAGTCTTATACCATCTAAGCACGATATTAAAGAGATTGTAAGGTTTCCACTGGTATCCCGCGATCTTGCTTTGGTTATAGAGAAGAACGTGCAATTTGCCCAATTGAAACAACTGGCATATCAAACTGAAAAGGAATTACTGAAAGAAGTATCGGTATTTGATGTGTATATGGGCGATAAGGTAGAGCAAGGAAAGAAATCGTATGCCATAAGGTTTTTACTCCAGAGTGAGCACAAGACCCTTACCGATAAAGAAATAGATAAGGTTATGGAGAAACTGGTTAAGGTTTATGAAGAAAAAGCAGGTGCTACGGTCCGTACTAAATAGGGCTTCATCTTTTCTTCATTTTCATGCTGTAATATTGCATAAACAATATTCAATTACCATGAAAAAATTCATCGCCATTATCGCAATTGTAGGTTTTGCAGGCAACCTTTTTGCGCAAAATGCACCTAAAACAGCTCCTGCTGCAACATCAAAGACTGAAAAGAAAGAAGGCAAAAAGCATCACCACGAACACAAAGGTGATCACAAGAGATAATTCAGTTTATTGATTCAACGAAACAGGGGGAGCCGATGAGGCTCCCTTTTTTATTACCATTTGGTTATGGATAATATCGGTGCTATAAGTTTGAATTACGGCTTTAAGTAGCATAGCCATGGAATCTCTTGTCATTGGCTTTTCCTTCACCATATTATGTGTCAGCATACTATCCTTCTGGTAATTGTATAAAGCTGTTATGCGGGTACCTTCCATTTGCAGGCAGTATGGGTTTTTACAAACCTGGTACACATCGTTTATGTAGTTAACGGCAAAATGGTCCGAGGTTGAATCGAATGCATTGTTGCCAAAAGCAAAATAAGGTTTAGGGTAATTTAAGTAACCTAATATAGTTGGCATAATATCAATCTGCTGAACGGTAGTATGCGACCGTCCCTTGAGATTAGAGTGGGGCATGTAAAAGATGATAGGCAGTTCGTACATACCAACACGGTTAGAATAGTAAGCGTCTTCGCTAGGCCCTGCGTGGTCGGCTACAAACACAAATAAAGTACTGTCATACCATGGCATTTTCGAGGCCGTCTGGAAAAACTCTTTCAATGACATATCGCTGTAACGTACACACTTTAGTATCTCCATTTCCTGGCCTACACGAGGGAACTTGCTTTTGTATTTATCGGGTATGTTGAAAGGGTGATGAGAAGAGATAGTAAATAGTGCAGCATAAAAAGGTTGATGGAGGGTGTCTAAGTTTTTGGCGAAATATTGGAAATAGGGCTCATCCCATATTCCCCAAACATCCATGTCTTTATCGTTATTGTATTCCTTGCGCCCGAAATAATATTTAAACCCTGCCTTTTTGCAATACTTGTCGAAGCCCATAGTTCCATTTATACCGCCGTGGAAAAAAGCAGTCCGGTATCCTTCTTTGCTAAGTAAATTTGCCAATGTATTAATAGTGTCTTTATTGTATTCCGAAGTTATATAGGGTTCATCCATCCATGTAGGAAGCCCTGCAGTAACCGAAGGAATGCCTTCAATTGATTTTTTTCCGTCAGAAAATGCGTTGTCGAATATCAGGGATTGCGAAATAAGTGAATCGAGAAAAGGGGTATATGTTTTATGCCGGTTATTGATGGCTCCAATATATTCTTTCGAAAAACTTTCGAGTATAATGGTAACTACGTTATACTTTCTGAAAGTTCCGCCTGTCGGCAGTTTGTAGGGTGAATATATCTTATCGAGGGTTTCGGGAGTAAAGAAGTTGTGTTCTTTAAGAGGAGGCTCGCCGAAGGTTTTAAGAATACTGAAGGGAGTATTTAGTAGCAGAGGAATATCATGTACAGGGGCATAGTATGATGCATCCAGCAGGGTAAGGGGTTTCTCCTGCCAGCCTCCCCTGAAGCCCAACACAAATACACTCGATAATACTATGTAATATGAAACTGAAGTGGCTACGTAATTTTTTGTGTTTACAAAAGCCTTTTTTCTTTCGGTGTAAGTGTAAAGAATATAGGTTAACAAAACCATTAATGCCCATAGTATTAAAACGTACCAGTAGTCTTTAATTACACTTGGCATTACGTCCGTAGAATCACTGCCAAGGCTGAGGAATTTAAATATATCGGCCGTAGAGCGTTTATATACAAACGGTAAAAAAACAGAATCGCCGAATTGCATAAAAATGGCAATGCCGTTAATTACCATAAAAACAATTTTAAGGACACTGCGGCGATAAACACTTTCAATACGCCCGAAGGGAAGAAGGCTTAAAATAATAAATGGCAGGTTGGTCATTATAATAGCAGGTATATCGAACCTTAGCCCTATAAAAAGATAATAAGCAAACTTGCTTGTGCTTACCGATGCAAAATAATGATGATTGTAAGCGAAGTAAAATACCCGGCACAGTTCATACGGAATGAACAGCAGCAATAGTCGCTTAATTAATGTCCTACAGTAAAGGGGTATATTTACCATATAAGCATCAGTGCCGTGGAGTTATTGAAAGTTATTTCATTTCATTGAGTACCTGTGTGGCCTGGAATAACTCATGGTCTTTGGTAATTAGGCCTAATCGCTGGTTTTCTGTTTTTGTTTCCGATGTATCACTCCTCATCTTTTGTGCTTCCTGTCCAATCGGGTAAATTAAATACGAATTGGAACTGCTTGCCAATGGGGTTTGTTTGTCACCCATATCAATTTTTTTAGTAATTGGCTTCCCATCTGGACTTAAAACGGCAGCTCCGGGAATGGCCTTGCCAATTGGTGTGAATTTTTTGTCGGTCTCAGTCAATTGTTTCTCTTGCTTGCGGTACTCTTCCAGGTTTAGTGTGTACATGGTTTTATCGTGCCTCTTTTTGTACTCCAGGGCCTCGTCATGTAAAAGCTCGAACACTGAATCATTCTCGGTGCGTTGTACAAAATCGCTCTGCAGCTTCTGTATATCAGGGGCATTGTTCCAATAAGTATACTGTGCAGGTTTTATTTTGTCAGAAATGATAGGGCAATCTTCATCCTTTTCTTTCGGGTATAAATATTGGTATGCATCAGGCATTGGGATATCAGGCGTTACACCATCTTTTTGTGTAGTACCGCCATTAATACGGTAGAACTTGCTTATGGTGATCTTTACCTTACCTAAAGGAGAAAGGTCCTTAAATTGCGGGTTGATATAATCATCGAGGTTGAACATTTGCTGTACGGTACCTTTACCATAGGTTTGTGTGCCCATAATAATACCGCGTTTATAATCTTGTATAGCCGCTGCAAATATTTCCGATGCCGAAGCGCTTCCACCATTAACAAGCACCACCATAGGGCCTGAAAACGCAACGGTAGAATCGAAATCGTTCATGGTTTGAGCATTCTGGTCATGGCCTTTTACCTGCACTATTGGGCCGGTAGGAATAAACAGACCAACCATTTTAACAACGTCCTGTAAAGAGCCACCACCATTATCACGAAGATCCATTACGAGGCTCTGTGCACCGGCAGTATTCAATTCTTTTACCAATTGCTTTACATCCTGGTAGCATGTTCTCGAGCCTGAGCCCTCGTAGTTGGTATAGAATTCAGGTAAACGTATGTATCCAACCTTTTTGCCATTTTCTTCAATAATGGCAGCATGGGCGTAAGTTTCTTCCAGGTGTATTACATCACGTACGAGTGTAACTACCTTAGTTGAATTATCAGGTTTTTTTATGGTAAGCTTTACTGCTGTTCCTTTTTTACCGCGTATAAGTTGAATGGCTTTATCAATTCGCATACCCTGTACGTCAACAGGGTCGCCCGTTGCCTGTGCAACCTTTATTATAACATCACCTTCTTTTATCTCGCCATTCTTCCAGGTAGGACTTCCGGGTACTACACGGGCAATAGTAATGTTACCATTCTTTTCCAGCAATTGGGCGCCAATACCTTCTAACTGGCCCGACATAGTTATATCAAAATTCTTGCCTTCATCGGGTGTAAAGAATTCGGTGTGAGGGTCAAACGCATTGGTAACACAATTGAGGAACGATGAAAGGCGTTCCGGTTCGGTTTCGTTGGCAAAGTTTGAGAAGCCGACGCGGCTATCCTCAAGCACTCTTTTGCGGGCATCTTTCTCCAGTTGTTCGTATGGAAGTATTTTAACTGTTGTATCATTTTCTGCCTTTGCTTTTTCCTGTTTCTTCATGGTTTCGGCAAGGCGAATCATTACCTGGTATTTCAAGTAGCGCCTCCACTGGTCATGCAATTGATCAACATCTTTTGCATATTCCATTTTAAGTGGGTCAAGCTGAACATTTTCATTTACTGAAAAATCCATAGGCTTTGCCAGGGTAGCAATTGCAAAGTTTGAATCTTCGGCTCTGCGCTGGTTGTAGATAGAATTAACCAGATCGTAAAACTCAAAAGTGCCTGCACTTAATTCATCGTCAATCTTGTATTCAAATTTTTGAATCTGTTCCATATCGCCCTTGGTAAAGAAATCTTTACTCTCCAGGCGCTTGAGGTACATTTTATATACACGCTCCGACAGGGTATCATTAAAGTCAAGCGGGCTATAATGCATATTTTTTAAACCCGACATCATCAGGTCGAGGGTGGCTTTTCTTTTGTCGCCGCCTGTAGGTTGGCGCAACACAGCGCATACTAGTAAACCTGCGGTAAGGGCAAGCAATATGTATAAGGAAAGCCTTGTTCTGTTCATGAAGTCTATTATTCTTTTCATAATGGCAAAGATACTGAATTTACCTAGGGCTATGGGTTATCCTATCTCATAAAAGATGTTAAATATTAACAGGGTATTGTTGAGCTGTAAATAGCATGTTTTGCGGATTGAAAGGAATATTTTTATATTAGTTAAATGAAATCCACCGAAATAAAAACAGATACCTGTATTGTAAGTAAAGACAAGAACGGTATTATCCATAAAACAGTGAAGCCCAAGGCTCACCTCGATGCCTATCATATTAAGGAATCGGATGAGATTGGGTTTAAGTTAGCTGGCGGTAAAAAAGCTCTTATATTGTATGATGCCCGCCCTGATTTTACGCTTACCCATAATGGTATGGAGTATTTGCATAAGCATTTGCTGAGTAAAAACCGCATTGCATCAGCTATAGTATCTGATAAACCGGGTATTAAATTGTTGGGCGATTATTTTAAAAACAGCAAACCCGGCAGCCCGCAGATAAAAGTATTTAAGACCATGAAAGAGGCCATGGCCTGGCTTATTACCTTTAAGGATGGCGGTCGCGGGGTAACGAAAGAAGAGTTAAGGAACATACATATACAGCCTAAAAAGAAACCCGCAGAGTTAAAAAGACCCGAGAAGGTTAAGCCTAAAGAACCTATACATGGCTCAATTACTACATGTATAGCACAGGTAGAGGTAGATAAAAATAATATTGCCTATAAGCGTATACTGCGCGATGCACATGTTGACTTACCCTCCTTACAAAAATCATTTAAAGAAACGGTTAGGTTTTTAGGACAGGAAAAAAGATTGATGCTCTATGACCTGCGCCCGCATTTTACCATAACCGATGATGCGCTTGAATATGTAGTAGATGAAATTATGGGTGGCCACGGCATTGCTACTGCTGTAGTTGCAAAAACTATAGGAGTATATCTTATGGCTGATTATGCCATCAAGATAAAAAAGATAAAATCGCCGTTAAAGGTTTTTACCGATGAGGCTGATGCATTGAAGTGGTTGGCTAAGCAGAATAACTAAATCACCACGTTCACAATCTTATTTGGTACCACAATAATTTTCTTTATCGGGCTATCCTGGATCCATTTTTTAGCATCCTCAGTTGCCAATACTTCTTTTTCAATCTGCTCTTTGGTTAAAGTCAAAGGCAGCTCCAGCATAAAGCGGGTTTTACCATTGAATGAAACAGGGTAGGAGAAGGTGTTCTCTTTCAGGTATTCTTCATTAACAGCAGGAAAGCTTGTCTTTAAAATAGAGGTTTTGTTTCCAATGGCTCTCCATAATTCTTCTGTAATAAATGGTGCAAACGGAGATAGTACCACCAATAAAGGTTCCATTATTTCGCGCTTATTGCACTTCAATTCATTCAGCTCATTCAGGCATATCATAAATGCACTTACCGATGTATTGAACGAAAGGCGTTCGATATCTTCTTTTACTTTTTTAATGGTGCGGTGCAGTATTTTCAATTCTTGTGACGTAGCTTTTTCGTTTGAAAGCGCTAATCCGTTATCATTATAGAATATCCTCCACAATTTCTTTAAAAAGCCATGTACGCCGCTAATACCCTGTGTGCTCCATGGTTTGCTTAATTCAATAGGGCCCAAAAACATTTCGTACATACGGAATGTATCTGCTCCATATTGATTAATCATATCATCAGGATTGATAACATTCCACTTTGACTTTGACATTTTTTCTACTTCACGATGAGCGGTATAAGGTGTATTGTCATTTGGGAAAAATTCAGTTACCGCATCCTCATTTGTTGTCAACCACTTCTCTTTGAGCCTTTGTTTGTCAATTTTATTGTTTTCTGAAATTTCCTCAATTGGAATGCGATTAAATTTAAACCAGCCTCGATTTGTATCTAATTCGATATCATAATCTTTTCCCCTGATTAAATCAAGATAGATAGGATTATTACGCATAAAAGAATCAATATAGAAATTTATTAATTCGGTTCTTTTTTCTAAATCAGTACCATTCCATAATATATCGGCCGTTTCTTTTGAGACGTATATGAATGGTATTTTGGTATCTCCATTTTGTAATCTTTGCCCTTTGGATGATAATATATTCCATTTGAAAATTTCTATATTAATATGAATTGTGAATGCCGAGATCCCCTGTATCATCCCCTGGTTCACCAGCTTTTTAGCAGGTTCAACAAAAGGCAGATAGCCATAATCGTAAAGGAATTTTGTCCAGAAACGGAAATAAATTAAATGGCCCGTAGCATGTTCTGCACCGCCGACATATATATCAATATTCTACCAGTATTTTATCGCATCTTTCGAAGCAAATTCTTTGTCATTGTTTGGGTCCATGTAACGCAAATAGTACCACGAACTACCTGCCCAACCCGGCATGGTTGTATGTTCGTAATTGTATTTGCCCTGGTGCTTCCAATCTTGTGCACGAGCCAGTGGAGGATCCCCGGTTTCAGTCGGTTGGAATTTATCAATCTCGGGTAATACCAATGGCAGTTCGCTTTCATTAAGCGGAGTAGGGATACCATCTTTATAATAAATAGGTATAGGCTCACCCCAATAACGCTGGCGGCCAAAAGCCGCGTCACGCAAGCGGAAGTTCACCTTGCCTTTTCCTAATCCCTGTTTTTCTATTTCTGCAATTGCGCGTTTTACAGCATCCTTAACATCCAACCCATTTAAGAAATCAGAGTTGATACACTTACCTTCTTTGCCATCAAAGCTTTCCTTGCTAAAATCCCATCCCGCAGGGGCTTCAATTACTTGCGGTATTGGCAAGCCGAAATGTTTTGCAAAAGCAAAATCGCGCGAATCGTGCGCAGGTACTGCCATTACGGCACCTGTTCCATAACCCGATAATACGTAGTCGCCAATCCATACAGGGACTTTTTTACCCGTGAACGGATGTAAAACATAAGCCCCGGTAAATTCTCCGGTTACTTTTTTTACATCAGCTTGTCTTTCCCTCTCCGATTTATTTTTTGCTGCATTGGCATAAGCCTCAACAGCAACTTTTCTGTCGGCAGTGGTTATTTTGTTTACCAGTTCATGCTCGGGTGCAAGGGTAACAAATGTTACTCCGAAAACAGTATCAGGCCTTGTAGTGAATACCTCAATACTTTCTTCGTGTCCGTCCAACTTAAAACGTAATGATGAACCTTCCGAACGACCAATCCAGTTACGCTGGGCCTCTTTAATGCTATCGGGCCAATCAATATTATTTAAATCATTCAATAAACGTCCTGCATAGGCAGTCATGCGCATGCTCCACTGAGGCATTTTTTTACGTTCAACAGGGTAGCCGCCACGTTCCGATACGCCATCTTTTACCTCGTCATTTGCTAATACTGTGCCAAGTTTCGGGCACCAGTTTACCATAGCTTCATCTAAATATGCCAAACGGAAGTGCATCAATGTATCGCTCTTTTCTTTTTCCGAAAATGCTTTCCACTGCTCTTTGGTAAATGCTTTTATATCGTCATTGCCTGCGAAACCATTGCTCTCAAAGGATGCAATTAATTCTTCAATAGGCTCTGCCTTGTCTGTTTTGGTATTGTACCATGATTTAAACAGCTGCAGAAATATCCACTGTGTCCATTTGTAATATTTTGGGTCGGTAGTATCCACCTGGCGGCTCCAATCGAATGACAAACAAATTTTATCTAATTGCTCTCTATATCGTTTGCTGTTTATTTCAGATGTGATCTTAGGGTGCTGACCGGTTTGTATGGCATACTGTTCGGCAGGTAAACCAAATGAGTCGAAGCCCATAGGGTGCAATACATTAAAACCGCTAAGCCTTTTAAAGCGTGCAAAAATATCGGATGCTATATAGCCCAGTGGGTGGCCAACGTGCAATCCTGCTCCTGATGGATACGGGAACATATCAAGTACATAATACTTAGGCTTTGAAAAATCATTCTCTACCCGGTACGCTTTTTCTGCTTCCCAGTTTTTATGCCATTTTGCTTCTATTTCGCGGAAGTTATAGTCCATATTTATCTGTAGTATATAATGCTGGCGAAGTTAGGAAAAAGTACCTTTCTGAAGATCTTTTGCCCCAAACCCCTAAAGGGGCTTTGAGTGTTATGTGAAAGTAATTTTGCTTCAAAGCCCCTTTAGGGGTTTGGGGCTGATGAAATTCAGTGGAAAATTAATGTAATTGGTAGTTCTTATTTTATCTCCATCTCCAATTGGAAAGGCTATAAGCAAATGTTAGAAATACTACTACTAATAAAATAGTAATGAGTGCTTGTAATATACTTAAGCGCCAAACAATTTTATATTGCCTCATCTTTTTTAAATTTAAAAGAACCCAAAGAGTAATAATTAATTGGTATGGCATGAAAATAATTTCGATAGTATGACTAATAACCAGCTGCGTTTTAAGACTAAACGCATTATAAAGGAGGCCATCCGGAAAACGTTGAAGATATGAATAAGGCAATACTAAAAAGTACATAACTAACCCTATTGATACTAGTACTAAGGTTAGTTTATCTTTTTTAATAATTTTCAATTTGAATTCAGTTGAACTTATATGCTAAATTACTAAAAAGTAACCTTCTGAAAGTGTTTTGCCCCAACCCATAAAGGGATTTTGCAGTTCGCGTTAGGGATTATTCGTGCCTCGTCTATTGCTATTGAACTCATGAGGGCTTTGCCGTTGTAGCGGTTACCCCGCAGCGTAGCGAGGAGTAATAGCGGATAGCCCGACCCGACGATAGGAGGGGAACGCCCAAGTAAATACGAAACACTTGGTCTATTGCTATTTTCAATACTTGTTTACCTTTGCTCTATAAGGCTTCTGCATGGATAACACCCAATACAAAGAGATTACGGGAATACGGAGCTGGGCTGAAGAAGACCGCCCGCGTGAAAAGCTATTGCAAAAGGGCTCTCATGTATTGTCGGATGCTGAGCTGATAGCCATACTTATAGGTTCGGGCGTACCCGGAGAATCGGCAGTAGATGTGGCAAAAGCAATATTGAAAAGCGTTGACAATAACCTGAATGAACTGGGTAAGCTGACGGTTCGCGATTTAAAGAAATTTAAAGGAATAGGTGAGGCTAAAGCAATAAGTATAGTAGCCGCATTGGAACTGGCAAAGCGCAGAAGGGTGGCAGAGGTAAAGGAGAAAGAAAAGATTGCCGGAAGTAAGGATGTGTATGAGTACTTCCATCATTTGGCGGATTTGCGCAGCGAAGAGTTTTGGGTGATGTATTTGAACCGTGCCAATAAAATTATATCTGGTCAGAAGATAAGCCAGGGTGGTATTACCGGCACAGTTGCCGATACACGATTGATATTTAAAAGTGCCCTCGATCATTTTGCATGCAGCATAGTATTGTGCCATAATCATCCTTCTGGTAATTTGCAGCCGAGCAATGAGGACAAAGCATTGACACAAAAGATAAAACAGGCCGGGCAGTTGCTGGATATAGCAGTGCTCGACCATTTAATAATTTCGGATGCAGGCTATTTTAGTTTTGCTGACGAAGGACTTTTATAAAAGTATTATATGATAAAGATATTGACCGTAATAGGAGCAAGGCCGCAGATCATTAAGTCTGCTGCGTTGAGCAGGGCTATACGTACACATTTTAGCAAGGACATTAAAGAACTGATATTACATACAGGCCAGCACTACGATGAGAATATGTCAGAGGTGTTTTTTCGGGAGATGGGTATACCTGCACCCGATTATAATCTGAATGTAGGTTCGGGTTCACACGGTAAACAGACTGCAGCTATGCTCGATGGCATTGAAGAGATATTATTGAAAGAAAAACCTCATTGCCTGGTGGTATATGGCGACACCAATTCTACATTGGCTGCCGCAGTAGCTGCTGTTAAAATACATATTCCGGTAGTGCATATAGAAGCAGGCTTACGTTCATTTAATAAAGCCATGCCCGAAGAGGTTAACCGTATTGCATGCGACCATTGTTCTACATTGTTATTCAGCCCTACAAAAGCAGGATTTAACAATTTGATAAGAGAGAATTTTAATCCTAATAATAAACCGCCGTTTACGGCAGACCGCCCGGGTATATACCATTGCGGAGATGTGATGTATGACAATACGTTGTTCTTTGCGGAGATTGCAGATAAGAACACAAAAATCATTGATGACCTGAAATTAAAAGGTAAAGATTTTATTCTGCTTACCATTCACCGCAACAATAATACCGACGACCCTGAAAGGCTGAACAGTATTTTAAGTGCATTGAATGAAATAAGCCTGAAGAACAACCTTGATATTATTTTCCCTGCCCACCCGCGTACATCGAAAATGCTTGAGCAGGGGCATGGCAAGAATATTGTAAATGACCTGAAACAGAATAAACTTTTCCATATTGTTCCTCCGGCCTCTTTCCTCGAAATGCTTACGCTAGAGAAGAATTGCAGCATGGTGTTTACCGACTCGGGCGGTGTGCAGAAGGAAGCATTCTTTTTGCATAAACCATGTGTGGTTATGCGTGGTGAAACAGAATGGATCGAGCTGGTAGAATGTGGAAACTCGATTTTGGTTGAGGCAGATTCTAAACGGATAAAAGATGCTTTCACGTATTTTAAAACCAAGAAGGATTATACTTATCCTCCCATATTTGGCGATGGTAAAGCATCGGAGTTTATTTGCAAAGAGATGTTGCGTAATTTTAAAGCATGAGTTCCGACCTTCTAATCTATACGCCTAAAATAACTTCCCGCATAAATTATGCTCTTTCGCTTTTTTTTGAGTCGCTGATAATTACTCCCTATAAGGTAACTACTGATATTGAAGAGTATAAAAATTACAATGGCCCAAGATTAAATTATTCAGGACAGGCGGTGGCTGATAATGAAATATTCATTCACTATAAAGGTTTGCTTTTCGATAATGGAGTGAGTGTGCAGAATATAAAAGTCAGCGAATGGGAAGGTCTAAAAATATTTTACCAATCGCCCGGTACTATGCCCTTTGATGTATTTGCTGCATCATTCTATTTAGTTAGCCGTTACGAGGAATACCTGCCACATGAAGGCGATAAACACGGCAGATTTAAACATGCCGATAGCCTTGCTTTTAAGAACCAGTTTATAAAGCAGCCATTGGTGAACCTTTGGGCAGAGAAGTTGAAAAGCATTCTGCAAAAGACTTATCCGGCCATTATTATAAAAGAGAATACATACACTTTTACGCCCACTATAGATATTGATGTGGCTTATGCCCATAAAGGCAGAAAGCTTTATGTAACCATAGGTGCATACCTGAGAGCTTTATTGAATTTTGATTTCAGGACGATATCAAACAAAACAAAAACGCTGTTTGGTTCGAGGCCCGATGGTTATGATACCTATGATTACCAGCAACAGGTTTTTAAAAAATACAATCTAAACCCTATTTATTTTTTCCTGGCAGGAAAGAGAGGCGATTACGATAAGAATATAAATGTGGAGAGTAAAGATTTTTCTGACCTGGTGAAAAAAGTATCGGGCTTTGCAGATGTAGCTATTCACCCATCATATTCATCGTTGGGTAAAACCGAAATGGTTAAAGAAGAAATAAAGAAGTTAGAAGATAAGTTGGGAAATAAGATCACGAAATCGCGCCAGCATTTTCTGCGCATATTGTGGCCCGATACATTTCGCGGGCTTGCATCATCAGGTATAACCGATGATTATACTTTATGCTATGCAGGTACGGTGGGTTTTAGGGCAAGTATATGTACGCCTTTCTTTTTTTACGATCTGCAAAAAGAAGAAATATTGCCTTTAAAATTGCATTCAAGCGCGGTTATGGATGGTACCTTGAACGAATATATGTTTATGTCGCCTGATGAAGCAATAGATATAACCAAGAAACTTATTGAGCAGGTAAAACAAGTTAAGGGAGAATTCGTTGGTATATGGCATAACGACTCCTTGAATGATAAAGGTAAGTGGATGGGATGGACGAGAGTGTTTGAAACAATTGTAGCTGAAGCAAAGTGATAAAATATATTCTGCATAGCGATATTGATAAGTCGAAATGGGATTCGTGTATACGCAATTCCGTTAACGGAATGATATATGCCTATTCGTGGTATTTAGATATTGCCTGCGGTAAATGGGATGGCCTTGTAGAAGATGATTACAAAAGCGTAATGCCATTGCCAAGGGGCGAAAAATATGGATTCCTGTATACGGCACAGCCTTCATTCAGCCAACAACATGGGGTGTTTTCTACTTCAAAGATCACTAATGAAAAGGTGAAGGAGTTTTTAAAAGCCATACCCGCCAAATACAAATACATAGAGCTTAGCCTGAATACATTTAATCGTCCTGTTACCGATGGTTTTGAAACCGATGAAGGTGTTACACATCTGCTCGACCTTATTTCTGCTTATGACAAATTGCAGTTAAATTACTCTACCCAGACAAAAAGAAATTTGAAAAAGGCAATGGCAAGCGCCCTTACTATTGCCAAGAATGTGCCGCCTAAAAAGATCATTGACCTTTTTAAAGCAAACAGGGGAAAGAACTATAATATAAGTTCGTCGCAATACAGTATGCTGAATACCCTTATGCAAGCTTGCATTAAAAAAGGCCTGGGGCAATGCTGGGGAGTTTATACAAAGGAGAAAGAATTATGTGCGGGCGCATTTTTAGTAGAAAGCAACCGCAGGACCATATTCCTGTTTTCAGGGACAAATAAAAAGGCCTTTGATACTCATTCCATGACTTTTTTAATTAACCGTTATATTGAGGAAAATGCACAGCAAAACCTTACTTTCGATTTTGAAGGCTCAACCGACCCCGATGTGGCAAGATTCTACAAAGGCTTTGGTGCTAAAGAAGCACATTACATTAAAATACGAAAGAACAACCTGCCCGGCCCGGTAAAATGGTTGAAGGAAATGCAGTTCAAGAAAAAGAGCGCCGCTTCTAAGTAAAAAAGCCCAGCGACGAAAGTGCTTTTAATTGAGATTTAAAAATACCTTCTAACAATTGTAAACCAGTTATAATATTAGTATCTTTGAATAAAGAAACTCTGGGGACATTACAAGTAAGATTTAAAACGTTATAGTGCTCATATATATTTATGGTTTGGCATGAGATAAAGCAGATTGCGGGGATTTTCACTCTCAGTACTGTAAAATTTGGTTTCGGAGGAGTGCCTTGGGCAGTCTTTGCCAATTACAATTTTTTTAAGGCCGTTACCATTACCACTGCGGGCGGCGTAACGGGTAGTATTTTGTTTGCTAACATAAGCGAATGGGTACTCGAAAACTGGCATAAATTCAGGCAGCGATACTGGCCGCAGAAAAAAGAAAAGCAAAAATCGATACTCGATAATAAGTTCTTTCATAAGGTAAAAGACAGGTGGGGACTGGCGGGCATAGCCTTTTTTACTCCCATAGTTTTATCAATACCTATTGGTGCCATATTAGCGGTTAGGTTTTACCAGGATAAACAAAAGGTAATATCCTATATGCTTATTTCTATCGTTATATGGGATGTTATTTTGTACTTCCTTTACCACACTTTTTATAATCAATTAGCTCACTACTTTCATCACGCTGCTTAATGGGTATAGACATTCCGGAGAAACTTTTACTACAGACCGTAAACCTGGTAATACTGGCAGGTAAATCTATAATGGAGGTTTACAGCAAGCCTTTTGATGTGGAATATAAAGAGGACCATTCCCCGCTTACCGAAGCCGATAAAATATCGAATGATATTATAAGTTCGGGCTTAAGAAGTACCGAATACCCTTTGGTGCTTAGCGAAGAAATGGCAGAAGTAGCTTATGAAGACAGGAAGGGATGGGAAAACTTCTGGCTTGTTGATCCGCTCGATGGTACCAAGGAATTTGTAAAACGTAACGGGGAATTTACTGTGAACATTGCTTTAATGCATAAGGGCTTACCCGTATTCGGGCTGATATATTTACCGGTTATGCAGACCTTATACTATGCCATTAAGGGCAAGGGCGCTTACCGTATATTAAATGCAGGTAACTATACCTATCAGTGGAATGACCAGTTGGTAAAGGTTGCTGAGAAATTGCCTTTAACAGGCCCGAAGCGCCCTTATACTGTAGTGGCCAGCCGTTCGCACATGTCACCGGAAACAGAGACTTTTATAAATAAAGAGAAAGAAAAACATGGCAGCGTTAATACTGTTTCTGCCGGAAGCTCTATAAAGTTTTGTTTAGTAGCAGAGGGCAGGGCAGATGCTTACCCACGCTTTGCACCAACCATGGAATGGGATTCTGCTGCAGGGCAGATTATTGTGGAAGAGATTGGTAAAAAGGTATTGAATATGGAAACTAACAAGCCTTTATCATACAACAAAAAGAGTCTTTTGAATCCACACTTTTTGGTGACTTCGTAAGAGGCAAGCGTTTTTATTTGCCTTTGACGGTATCTTGTTTTCTTTTAAAAAATAAACAAAGCCCCGCATCATTATCATACAAATCGAGTATTGTAAGATCTAGATAATTCATGTCAATATAGGTTACTCCAACACAAGAAGGAGTTAAATTAACAAGTTCTGGATGTGCTTCCCCAATAAAATATTTTATTGATTTGGAATAGCCTTTAGTATGTGAACAACAAGCAGTATCAGTTATTCTATATGGAAAATAATGGATACAAAATTCTGAATGAGATATATCAATAACAGAGTCATTAGTAATTCGTACTATATGATTAGAATCCTCGATACTTATCCATGTTCCTACTAGATACTTTTTTAACTCCTGTTTATTTTTTATACTTTTCTGATTCAGTAGCTCTCCGTGCTCATTATACCTCATTACTTCTTCTGTATTTTTATTTGTGTCGTAAGAAGTTATTTTCCTGAGTTTGCCATTTGAATCATAATATTTCCAGAGTCCAACTAATTTGTTATTTTCCCATTCACCAATATCTTTAATCTTTCCATTTTCGTACCAGCCTTTCACAATTCCATATGCATCTTTTTGTAAATAATAAAATGGGTTATCATGGGTATGCTTTCCCAAAGTGTAATTATATTCATTTTTAATTCTACCGTTTTCGTACCAGCTGATGTGCCTGAATCGTGGCATGTTTAATGTATCGGTGAGTTTTTTATCTTCTTCTTTAATTTTACTGTCCGGATAAAAATAATAATCCGTACCTGTTCGTTGTCCCATAATATTATAACCTAGGTAATATATTCCATGATTAGTATCATATTCATGATTAGAGAATTGAATATCTATACCATCTGGACATCCATTATTATATTGCACTTGTTCAAATACAACTCCGTCTCTATTCAAGAAATTGCGTATCCCATTAAGTATGACACCATTAGAATCATAATAAAATTCGGAACGCTTATGTTTTATTAAACTTTCAGTATTATAGTATTCCTCAACCTTTATTCTTTTTCCAAGTTTGTAATAACATACTCCAAAGTAATTGAAGTATCCTCCATTACCTTTGACAGTATCTACTCCGTTAAATGGATTACCATTTTTATAATAAAGATGGGTAATGCTATCCTTTTTAATATTAGAGTAATAATCTTCCATTAATGTACATTGACAATTTGAAGATGAGCTAAAAAATATTGTGAGTAATAATAGAAAGATGTTAATCTTCTTCATTTCTTTTATAATGAGTATAAACAAAGATAAAGAACATATTTAATTTGCTTCTGACCTGTTCAAAACTATATCGCTTATTTGAGCAATATAATTAATAAAATGTTTAAATTTGTATTTATTAAGAATAAGGGATATGGAGTGTGGAATAAGTGAAATAACAAAAGGGCATGGAGTTACATATTCCTTAATCCTTACTCCATATTCCTACCCGAAGGGGGGAGGGGGGATAAAAAAGCCCGAAATATGGACACCAGGTGCCAAAAAGGGACAACTAGTGCCAAAAATGCTAAGGTTTTTAGCAAATTGTCACCTGAAAAATAGAAAGGTGACATTAAATAGTGGCAAGGCATGTAATGTGTTGATAATCATTAATATCATCTTAAAAAGTGTAAACTTTTGTAAACCCTAAATTCAATTAAAATCTCCGTGGTTCTTTGTATTTACATCTCAGTGTAACTCTGTGTAAGAAAAAAAATTATAACACAGAGGACCACAGAGTAAAAGCTTTCACAGAGAACCACGGAGAGTAAATAATGCTGGAATTGCAATGAGAACCCAAAATGGTGCTAATATCTGTCAATCTGTGGCAATATCTCGCATTTTCTCAGTATTATTGCAGTAATTAATACATAATCAATGGCAAAATCAGCACTTATAACAGGAGTAACCGGGCAGGACGGAGCGTATTTAGCAGAGTTTTTACTGAAGAAAGGCTATGTAGTACATGGCATTAAGCGCAGAAGCTCAATGTTTAACACCCACCGTATCGACCATCTTTATACCGATGTACATGAAGGAAAGACTAATTTCCTCTTACATTACGGCGACCTGACCGATTCAACCAATATGATTCGTATAGTGCAAGAGGTGCAGCCCGATGAAATATATAACCTTGCAGCACAATCGCATGTAAGGGTATCGTTCGAAACCCCTGAATACACTGCCAATGCTGATGCTTTGGGGACATTGCGTTTGCTGGAAGCTATCAGGATATTGAAACTGGAAAACAAGAGCCGTTTTTACCAGGCATCTACATCGGAACTATATGGCCACGCGCAAGAGATACCACAACGTGAAACCACGCCTTTTTACCCGCGCAGCCCTTATGGTGTAGCTAAGCTTTATGCTTACTGGATAACCAAGAACTATCGTGAGGCTTATAATATGTTTGCCAGCAATGGTATATTATTTAACCACGAAAGCCCTATACGCGGCGAAACATTTGTTACACGTAAAATTACCCGTGCAGCAGCCAAAGTAAAACTTGGTCTGCAGAAAAAACTCTTTTTAGGTAACCTTGATGCTGAGCGCGACTGGGGTCATGCAAAGGATTATGTAGAAGGTATGTGGATGATGATGCAGATTGATATTCCGGATGATTTTGTATTGGCTACGGGCAAAAAAATATCGGTTCGCAGGTTTGTAGAACTGGCTTTTCATGAAGTGGGTATAACCATGGAGTGGAAGGGAAAAGGAATAGAAGAAAAAGGTATAAATAAAGCTACAGGAGAAGTAATAGTTGAAATTGATCCGCGTTATTTCCGCCCAACCGAAGTAGATCTATTGATTGGCGATGCTTCGAAAGCGTTTAAAAAATTTGGCTGGAAACCTAAGCTGACCATTGAAGACCTTGTAAAGGAAATGGTAGCAAGCGACGTGAAGCTGTTTGAAAAGGATAAGTACCTGATGGATGGCGGCCACGAAGTATTGAAGTTTAATGAGTAATAGTTATGGAAAAGAGTGCCAAAATATATGTTGCAGGGCATAGGGGAATGGTGGGTTCGGCCATCATTCGCAAGCTAAAGCAATTAGGCTACAGCAATATAGTTACCCGCGGTTCGAAAGAACTTGATTTAAGGAGACAGGAAGATGTTTTTGGTTTTTTTTCTCAACCGAAAGGCCTGATTATGTTTTTCTGGCTGCAGCTAAGGTTGGTGGCATTTATGCCAATAATACTTTCCGTGCTGAGTTCTTATACGACAACCTGCTTATTGAGGCAAACATTATTCATGCATCGTACCTGAATAAGGTAAAGAAGTTGATGTTCCTTGGCTCATCATGCATATATCCTAAGCTTGCTCCGCAACCACTTAAGGAATCATACTTGCTAACGGGTTTGCTTGAATATACCAATGAGCCTTATGCTATTGCCAAAATAGCGGGTATTAAATTGTGCGAATCGTACCGCTTGCAATATGGCTGCAACTTTATATCGGTAATGCCTACTAATTTATATGGCCCTAACGATAACTACGATTTGAATAATTCACACGTGTTACCTGCATTGTTACGTAAATTTTATTCTGCTAAAATTGAAAACCAACCGGTAGTTACTATATGGGGATCGGGCTCGCCAATGCGTGAGTTTTTGCATGTAGATGATTTGGCTGAAGCTTGTTTGTTTTTAATGGAGAACTACAACGAAGCCGAATTAGTGAATATTGGAACAGGTACAGATATATCGATAAAAGACCTTGCTATGCTTATTAAAAAGATAAGCGGCTATGGAGGCAAACTGGAGTTTGATGCAAGCAAGCCTGATGGAACACCTCGCAAATTAATGGATGTAACTAAGTTGCATAACCTTGGCTGGAAGCATAAGATAAGTTTAGAAGAGGGTATTAATATGGTGTATAAGGATGTGGAACAAATGTCATTCGCTTAAAGCAAATTAGTTGAGAATAAAATTAAATATTGCCCTTACTGCAGTTCTGCTGTTTTTAGTTTCGTTAAGCAATGCACAGCAGTTAAACTTGTTCCTTAACCATGAATATGCCGGGTACTATGAGCAGGCCGTGAATAACCCCGATGCATCTGTGGCAGATAGCAATACCCGGTTACCGGCAGAATATAAGTTTCTGATCCCCGGTAATATTCACACAGGTTTTAAGCCAATAATTCAGTCACAGTTATACAGGTATATGTCCAGTGATTCTATACAGGGGTATATATTTCATGGCCCAAAGCGCTCACTGGTGCACCGGAAAATATTTGAGGAAAGCCTCTTTATAATTCACGATTCATCAAAAAAATTCTGGGCTAGTATTGATCCATTATTTGATTTTGAAGGAGCTTATGATAAAGGGGATTCATCGAGAAAACTGTACCAGAATACAAGAGGCTTTTTAATACAAGGCGGAATAGGAAGCAAGTTTTCTTTCTCCACGTCATTCTTTGAGGACCAGGAAACATTTCCATATTACGTCGACAACTTTATACAGGCCCGTAACACTATTCCCGGCGAAGGAGGAATAAAGGTTCTCAGTTCTACAGTTGCAGGAGGCCAGGGTTCGTTTTATTCTAATGGTTATGATTTCTCCGTAGCGGAATCATATCTGTCGTTTTCTCCTTCGCGACATTTTAATTTTCAAATAGGTCAAGGGAAGAATTTTATTGGAGATGGTTATCGTTCACTTTTGTTATCTGATAATAGTTACGATTATCCGTTTTTCAGGCTTACAACTACATTCGGAAGATTCCAGTATACTAATTTATATTGCATTTTATTAAACCCAAATGCTACAGCAACAGCCGATAGTATTATGCAGCGCAAGGCAGCCAGTTTTCAGTACCTGAGCTGGAACATTACCAACCGCCTCGAATGGGGCGTTTTCCAGGGAATGATATGGCAGGCATCGGATACTTATAACAGGCAACATTACAACTTGTTTTATGTTAACCCGGTTATTGGTGTAAGCGCCTTGAATTATGGTTTTGCCAATAATAACTACAACATTCTATTGGGCTCTACCATAAAATATAAAGTGACTAAAAACTTTATGGCATACGGGCAATTAGTGGTAAATGACATGGGGCCGTCGCAATCGGTAACTAATAAAACAGGCTACCAGTTGGGACTTAAATATTATAACCGCTTTTGCCAGGTTGTGGTAGAATATAACCACGTAAGGCCATTCACGTATATGAGTACTAATGCTGCCGAAAATTATACCAATTATAACCAGGCATTGGCAGATCCTTTGGGGGCTAATTTTAAAGAACTTGTTGCTACAGTAAATTACAGGGTTGGTAAGCATTTTGCCATTCACCTGCAATTAGATTACGCCATGATTGGTGAAAATGGATTTAATGCGAATTATGGAAGCAATATTTTAATGTCGGATACGGCTCAAACCAAAATATTTAAAACTACTACTTCGGTTAGCCAGAACCAAGGTATAAAAGGCCTGCTGAATTATGCCGATGCGCATTTAAGTTATTTAATGAACCCGCGAACGAATATGAATATAGTTTTAGGTGTTACATACAGAGAATTAAGCGAATCAACTGCCGGGTATAACAGCCCTGTTACCATGTTGTTCTATGTGGGCTTCCGAACCTCAATAACCAATCGCTATTTCGACTTTTAGGGATTTTTAACAATAATATGGGCGTTTTTAAGTTTGCTTTTGTAGCTTTGCACGCTTATAAAGATACACTGGCTCAGTTTTAATATGGAAAATGGTATAGATAAGTCTCGGATTCCTAAACACGTAGCTGTTATAATGGACGGCAACGGTCGCTGGGCGAAGCAAAAAGGCAAGTCGAGGATCTTTGGCCATAGAAATGGTGTTAAAGCCGTTCGTGATACCATTGAAACTGCTGCCGAAATGGGCGTTAAATTCGTTACCCTATATGCCTTTTCGACCGAGAATTGGAGCAGGCCAAAAGATGAAGTAAGCGGTTTAATGGAGCTTTTGGTTTTTACCATAAATAAAGAGATAAAAACCCTAATGGAGAACGAAATAGCCTTACAAGCCATTGGTGATTTAAAAAGCCTGCCCAAGGTGTGTTATAGGGAGCTAATGAAAGCCATTGAAAAGACTTCGAAAAATAAACGTATGACCTTGGTTTTGGCGCTCAGCTACAGTTCGAAATGGGAGATTATGAATGCTGTTAAGAGCCTTGCTAAAGAAATTGAAAATAAAAAGATTAACCCTGACGATATTACTGAAGAGATTTTTGAGCAACATCTTTGCACTTCCTCCATACCTGATCCTGAATTGCTCATCCGTACAAGTGGTGAGCACAGGATCAGCAACTTTCTTCTCTGGCAAATAGCTTATTCAGAGCTATACTTTACTGAAAAACTATGGCCCGATTTCAGGAAAGAAGATTTTAAACTGGCTATAGCCGATTATCAGAAAAGAGAAAGGCGTTTTGGAAAAACAAGTGAACAATTAAGCAACGTAATGCAATAATGAAAAACACTCTTAGTAAAGTACTTGTCCTGTTTAGTTTTGTCTTTATATCTATAGCTGCATCTGCGCAGATAAAGCTCAGCTCCGACAGCAATAAATTCGACCCAAACAGCCCTAGAGAGTACATTTTGGCTGAACAACCAACAGTAACCGGTGCGGAGCACATGGATAAAAATGTGCTGATACTTATTTCGGGCTTAACAGTTGGCGATAAAATGACCGTTCCGGGCCAAAAGATTGTAGATGCAATTAAGAACATATGGAAACAGGGGCTTTTTGAAGATGTTCAGGTATTTGTTACCAAAGTAGAAGGTGATAAGATTTGGTTAAACATAAGTGTAGTAGAGCGCCCCAGGTTATCTAGATTTACATTTAAAGGCGTGTCAAAAGGTGAGGCTAATGATTTAAGGGACCAAATAAAACTGGTTAGGGGAAAAGTAGTTACCGATTTTTTATTGGCCGATGTAAAACAACAAGTAATAAAGAAGTTTAAGGACAAAGGATATTCTGACGTAACTGTTAGTATTGATGAGAAACAGGATTCGGTATTATCTAACTCGGTGGTGTTATTTATTAATGTAAAACGTGGAGAGAAAATTAAGATTGAAGATATTTTGTTCCACGGTAATACAGCATTAACCGACGGACAGTTGAGGAGAGCGATGAAAGAAACAAAACGTAAAAGCATATTGTCCATTTTCAAACCTTCGAAACTTATACCTGACGATTATGCCGATGATAAGACTAAAATCATAGCCAAGTATAATAGCAGGGGTTACCGGGATGCACGTATTGTTGGAGATACCATATATAAATCGAACCCGGCGCGTATTAAAATTGAAATTACTGTTAATGAAGGTCATCGTTATTATTTTGGAAATATTATATGGATTGGTAATTCGAAATATAGCACCAAGATACTTTCTTCTATTTTAAATATAAAAAAGGGCGATGTGTATAATGCGTCATTATTAAACGAGCACCTGAATTCAAATCCTAATGGTAACGATATTATGTCGGTATATATGGATAATGGTTACCTGTTTTTTTCAGTAACTCCGGTTGAAACTTATGTTCATAACGACACCATAGATATGGAAATGCATATTTATGAAGGGCCACAGGCAATTGTTAATAATGTTACTGTTACTGGTAATGATAAGACCAATGACAAAATAATAATGCGCCAGATACGTACACAACCGGGCGACCTTTTCAGGCGTTCTGATGTAATACGTACACAAAGGGAGTTATCGCAGCTTGGTTATTTTGACCCGGAGAAAATGAACATTACCCCCACACCAAACCCTGATAACGGAACAGTGGATATTAACTACCAGGTAGTGGAAAAATCATCGGACCAGGTTGAACTTTCAGGCGGTTGGGGCGGTGGCCTTGGCTTTGTGGGTACAGCAGGTATCAGCCTTAAGAATTTTTCATTGAAAAACGCATTTAAAGGTAAAGATTATTGGAGGCCAATCCCAACCGGTGACGGGCAGGAGATAAGTTTACGCTTTCAGGCTAATGGATTGCCATACCAGTCGCTTAATCTTAGTTTTGTGCAGCCATGGGTAGGTGGACATAAACCAAATTCTTTATGTTTTAGTTTGTTCACTACAACCGAAAGTAACGGACAGCCTGATGGTAGCCCTACCAGGCAATCAATTAATATAAAGGGGGCTTCAATTGGTTTTGGAATGCCATTGAAATTCCCAGATGATTATTTTTCTCTTTTGTTTGCACTTAACTACCAATATTATTCAGTTAATAACTATGGTAGTGCGTTTATATTTAGTAACGGCTATGCCACCAGCACCAGTGGTAAAGTTACACTGCAGCGGAATTCGGAAGGCAATAATCCCATATATCCAACCACAGGTTCTAATATTAAGTTTTCTGCCGAGTTGACACCAAAGTGGTCAGAGTGGTTTGGCGGACATGTTAATTATGCTGAAGAAACACCGGAACAGAAGTATAACCTTCTTGAGTTTCAGAAATATAAGTTTACTGCCTCGTGGTACACTAAAATTACCAACCCTAAAGATGCAGATGGTAAGGAAGGGCATGCTGTGGTGCTGAATGCCCGTGTCGGATTTGGCTTTCTGGGAGACTATAGTGCCGGATTAGGGTATTGCCCTTTTAACAGGTTCTACCTGGGTGGCAGTGGCTTAACCGGGTACTCACTGGTAGATGGAAGGGAAATTATTGCCATGAGGGGATTTAATGACGGCTCTCTGTCACCTGCCACAGGTGGTGTATCGATTGCAAAATATACCCTTGAGGTTAGGTATCCAATATCTCTTAACCCCCAGGCAACCGTATATATACTTGCTTTTGCGGATGCAGGAAATTCATGGAGCACTGTTAATCAGTTTAACCCCTTCAATGTTTACAGGTCAATCGGCCCTGGCGTAAGGATATTCTTGCCTATGTTTGGCTTACTGGGCTTTGATTATGGATGGAGGCTGGATGATGTGCCAAGTTCACCCGGCATGCAACGGGGCCAGTTTGTGTTCTCAATAGGTCAAAATTTGGGAGAATTATAAAAAATGCTAATTTCGCCCGCGCATACTCAATCAGCAAAACCAATTTTAATATAAATCGGTCATGAAAAAAATCCTTTTTACTCTCCTGTTCTTAGCAGGAAGCATTATGGCAGCTGATGCACAAAAGTTTGCATACATAGATAGCCAGTATATATTATCAAAAATACCTGAATATAAAGTAGCACAAGACCAGCTTAACCAGCTTTCTATTCAATGGCAAAAGGAAATTGAAGCCAAGTATTCTGAGATTGATCAGTTGTATAAGGCATATAAAGCCGATGAGGTATTGCTTACTGCTGAAATGAAGCAAAAACGCCAGACTGA
>Ga0206875_1035_pt1 | contig 38266 bp, 33 predicted proteins | sample Alteio_BWOrgCont_9_FD_152616 | JGI IMG/M metagenome (GOLD analysis project Ga0206875, IMG submission 152616) | Enriched cells from forest soil in Barre Woods Harvard Forest LTER site, Petersham, Massachusetts, United States -... | ecosystem: Environmental > Terrestrial > Soil > Temperate forest > O... | reverse complement strand
GCACGTTTCCCTTCGAGGGGGTTGCTTTCATGAATCACCCCTGGTTCAATCGCCTGGGTTATCGGGCTCTTCGGATGTTGGCCTGGCGCATGGCGCGCAAAGAGGGAAGGTAACGAAACTTCTGGAAATCAGAACAGGGGCCTGTTCCGGAACACGTACAGGAGGGACACACCTGCGCTGCGCGTGAGGATGTGCGCGTCGGAGCCGGAGGGCGAAATGTTCCTCAACCCGAGGTTGACATCCGCACACAACACGAAATTCTTATCCATAAGGATTCCTGCCATTATATTGGCGCCATAATCCAGTTTCCGGAGGTTGTCTCCGTTAGCAAAGTTGTTTCCAAAAACCATATCGGTATTGATGCCCTTCAGGGTATACGTCCCGTTGAGGGCGCTCCCTATATAAGGTCCGATGCCCGCAAAGAGGCGCTTGTCGTGGTACACCATATCCAGCGTAGAACTCAGGTAAGCCACGCGGACGTTGATCTTATCCCCGCCGACTGAGGGCTGGTACCCCTCATACGAATATTCGACCTTGGGCCGGAAGGACACGTGCTTCTTCAGGGGAATGTCCGCAAATAAACCCAGGTTGAACCCCGTCAGGGGCTTCCCCGAAACCTTATCATTATTACTGGTAGCCGCCGCCCCCGCAACGTTCAGACCGGCAATGCCACCAAACTGGACCCCGTGGGGATTGAGCAGCGTATTATGGATGGGTTCGGGCTTATCTATGGCGGGTCTCGTTTGGTCGGTGGCCTCCGCGGCGAACTCAGCCAGTGGGTTTTCATCCTTTAATTCAGGCAGTGGGGCCTTTGACATGGAATCATTCAGGGTCGTGAGGTCGCTTGTGGCCACGTCATCCCAGCCGGTTTCTTCCTCGACCACGGGCTCGACCTTTACCACCTTTTTGTGGGCCTTTACAACCTTATGCGTTTTGAAAATCTTTGTGGTCTTATTAGGCCTATCTGCCTTTGTGGCCTTAAACGTGAGCGGTGGGGCGTCAGTATGCAACGGCGTCGGTCGCCTGGTAATGGAATCCAGTACGCCGAAAGAGATACAGAAGATAAGCAATAGCAATACGTGCCGCATACAAATAGGGTATCAGATATAGTACGAGAAGACGACACAAATATATATACTTTTTCTTAATCCGTGCGGCTATTACAACGCCTTAACAAACTACATGCCCGCGTACCAATTCCGTAGTCGGACTTCTATAGCCACGTCCCCTGCATTAACCAATTTCTTGAACTCCTCCACGTCGCTGAGTCCTCCCTGACCACGGTAATGGAAGGGATATACGATCACCGGCTTGAACGCCAGCACCGCGTCGGCTGCTTCCTTGACGTCCATGGTATACGGCAGGTTCATGCACACGAAAGCGATATCGATCTTCTTCAGGTCCCGCATCTCCGGGATCCCCTGCGTATCCCCCGAAATATAAACGCGCTTCCCGCCCATCGTCAGGACATACCCATTCCCCCTACCCTTCGTATGCATATTGGCAGAGGGGCCAGGCAGGTTGTACATTGGGATCGCTTCGATCCCGATACCCATTTGGGCTCCTTTGTCTCCATTGTGCATGATCACCGCCTTCGTCTTCAGCGAATCAGGCAACTTGTCCGCTACCGCCTGGGGCATGACGATGATCGTATTCGGAGTCCTGACGGCCGCGAGCGTAGCCGCATCCATGTGGTCCCCGTGTATGTCCGTGATCAGGATGATGTCTGGAGACTTCAATCCTGTGAACATCTTGGCCCCACCCACGGGATCGGAATAAATCGTAACGTTTGCCGTAGACAACACGAGAGTCGCGTGCTGGATAGGTTGTATGGTAATGGGACCGACGACGTCGGGCGCAATACGTTGGCCCCGGGCGGCGAACACCGTCGCCAGGGCAATCAGGGAAAGGAAAGCTAGCTTCATAATGGACGCAATTTATGTAAATTTGCTCGCTATGGATCAGTTGAATCAATTGGATGCAATACTCGAGGGCAAAATTTACGACGACACCGCCATGCGGACCATTTACGCCACCGACGCGTCGGCTTACCGCGAAATGCCCCTGGCTGTCGCCATCCCCCAATCCGTAGAAGACATTCGCAAACTGATCGATTTCGCGCGCAGGGAAGGCGTCTCCCTCATCCCCCGGACCGCTGGCACCTCCCTCGCCGGACAGGTCGTTGGCGGCGGCATCGTCGTCGACGTCTCCAAGAACTTTACGAAAATCCTAGAGCTCAATACCGAAGAACACTGGGTCCGCGTCCAGCCCGGCGTCATCCGCGACGAGCTCAACCTCTTCCTCAAACCCCACGGCTTCCTCTTCGGCCCCGAAACCTCCACCGCCAACCGCGCCATGCTCGGCGGCATGGTAGGCAACAACTCCTGCGGTTCCAACTCTATTATATATAGGAGCACGCGCGAACACCTCCTGGAGGTAAAGGCCCTCCTCAGCGATGGCTCCGAGGTGACCTTCTCCGCCCTGGACATAGACGCCTTCCACGCCAAATGCGAACTCGGCACCCTCGAGGGCCGCATATACCGCAGCATCCGCCACCTCCTCAGCCAAACCGACAACCAGGAAGAAATCCGCCGCGAATATCCCAAAAAAAGTGTTGAACGCCGCAACACCGGCTACGCCCTGGATATACTCCTCGAAACCGCGCCCTTCACCCTGGGCGCCCCCGACTTCAACTTCTGCAAACTCATTGCCGGCTCCGAAGGCACCCTCGCCTTCCTTACCGAAATCAAGGTCAATATCGTCCCCATTCCCACCGGGGAGGTCGGGCTCCTTTGCGTCCACTTCCACAACGTCGACGAATCACTGCGCGCCAACCTCCTGGCCCTGCACTACCATCCGACCGCCAGCGAGCTCATCGATCATTATATATTGGAATGCACCAAGGACAACATCGAACAACGTAAAAACCGCTTCTTTGTCCAAGGTGACCCCGGCGCCATCCTCGTCGTAGAGCTTAGGGGCCGTGACCAGGCCGAAGTACGTGCTTCGGCCGCTCTTTTGGAAGCCGACATGCGTGCCGAAGGCCTGGGCTATCACTTCCCCCTCCTCTTCGGTGAAGACACCAAAAAGATTTGGAACCTGCGCAAAGCAGGCCTGGGCCTCCTGGGCAACATGCCTGGCAGCGACAAGGCCGTGCCCGTCGTTGAAGACACAGCGGTTGACGTCCAGGACCTGCCCCAATACATCCGCGAATTCAACGCCCTCCTGGCGAGCGAGGGGCTGCATTCCGTTCACTATGCACATGCTGGAAGCGGCGAAATCCACCTCCGGCCGATTTTGAATTTAAAAACGGCTGAGGGGAATTTAATGTTTCGCAAGGTCGCAACTCAAGTTGCTGGTTTGGTGAAAAAATATCGCGGCTCGCTCAGCGGCGAGCACGGAGATGGGCGCCTCCGGGGAGAATTCATCCGTCATATGGTCGGTGAAAAGAATTACACCTTGATCCGCGAGATCAAACAAACGTGGGACCCCCAATGCATCTTCAACCCCGGTAAGATCGTGGACACTCCACCCATGAATACCTTCCTGCGCTACACGCCCGGCCAACAAACACCCCCTTTCCCCACGATATTCCGATTCAATGGCCAGGACATCCTCCAGCACGCCGAACAATGCAACGGCTCCGGAGACTGCCGGAAAACACAACTGTCCGGAGGAACCATGTGCCCCTCCTACATGGCCACGCGCAACGAAAAGGATACTACCCGCGCGCGGGCGAATATTTTGCGCGAATTCCTCACGCTTTCTCCAAAAGAGAACCGTTACGACAACCGCGAGATCTACGAAGTCATGGACCTGTGCCTCAGTTGCAAAGGTTGTAAATCCGAATGCCCCTCCAACGTGGACGTCGCCAAGTTGAAGGCCGAATTCCTGCAACACTATCATGACGCCAACGGCGTTCCCTTCCGGTCCCGCCTGATCGCCGGTTTCAGCACCTCCGCGGCGCTGGGGGCTATTGCTCCGCGCCTGTATAATTTCTTCGTGGGCAGTCCGCTGATCAAGCGCATTTCAGGGTTTGCCGCCGAACGGTCCATGCCGTCGCTTGCCCGCACAACTTTACTTCGTTGGTACCGTTCGCACTCACGGGTTTCTGCCAGCCGCCGCGTATACCTATTTGCCGATGAATTTACCAACTACCTCGATACCGCCATCGGCATCAAGGCTATCTTGTTGTTGGAACACCTGGGTTACGAAGTCATCATCCCTTCACATATGGAAAGCGGGCGGGCGTCCCTGTCCAAGGGTCTCGTGCGGAAGGCCGCCCGCATCGCCGCGCACAACGTCCGGGTCCTGGCGCCCCTCATCACTGAAGAAACGCCCCTTATTGGAATTGAACCATCTGCTATCCTGACTTTTAGGGATGAATATGTTGACCTGGTTCCCTCAGATCAGCTTGAGGCCGCCCGCATTCTCGCTGGGAACACCTTCCTCATCGACGACTTCCTCGCCCGCGAAATCGAGCGTGGGAACATTACATCTTCTCAGTTCACTGCTGAGCGTCGAGAGATATTGATGCACGGGCACTGCCAGCAAAAAGCGTTATCCTCCGTGGCCGGGTCCGTCAAGGTGCTTTCCCTACCGGAAAATTATACCGTGCGCACCATCCCGTCGGGCTGTTGCGGCATGGCCGGTTCGTTTGGATATGAAAAGGAACATTTTGAATTGTCCCAAAAGATTGGGGAGTTGGTTTTATTGCCGGCCGTGCGGGCTGCTTCTTCTGAAGTAATTATCGCCGCACCCGGGACGAGCTGCCGGCACCAGATCAAGGACGGAACGGGCCGAAGGGCCTTGCATCCTGTAGAGGTCTTGTTCGAGGCGCTTCAGTCGCCCAGACCCGCTTTATAAGCAATCGCAATGAGTTGTTTTGAATTTCTGGCATTCAACTTCTTCCTGATGCTTTCCAGATGAGTTTGCACCGTCCTGGGACTGGACTCTAGCACCTCAGCAATCTCCTTATCCTCCATTCCTTCCATCAGCAATTTGAGGACCTCGAATTCCGCCTCCGTTAGTTGCTTTAAAGCACTAACCTGGGGTCCACTCACTTCCTTGGCGATGATGAGCATCTCCCTGGGATGGCCTTCAGGGCTGGGGAAATAGTGCGCTGAGGTTTGGCCAAGCACAATTTCCTGCTTTTGTGTCTTGAATCCCAGCAGGAGCTTCCTATCCCCCGCACCTTCCAGTCGATTCCACTGCTTCTCCAGGAGCAATTTTTCGAAGGGCAATCCAACCAAATCTTTCCGTTTATACCCAAACCTCTCAAATGTTTTCGAATTGCATTCCACAATCTGCTTCTCTACTCCAACGATGAACAACAAAAAAGGAATCGCCTCCAGCAGGGAATTAAACATCCACTTTGGAACCGTATTTGCTTCCAGCTCCTCTCTGAGCATAAAAAGCTCATACAACATATAGACATCCTTTTCAGGGACGTCCCTGAAGAACTCATTAAAATCCAACTGAAAATCCTCCTTCATTATTTTTCTCACATATTTCCCAAACTCTTCTTTTTTCATAAGCCCTCCTAATCTTTAAATTTTGACAGCCATTGCACTGCCCGGTCCTGGCTATTGAACATGCGAACCGGAATTGGCAAATCCCCCCCCTTATTCTCAGGTGGTGCCAAAACTTCCGCAGGAGCTTTCACCCAATCCGAGGTAAGGAGGATCGCAACCGCCTTGATCCCCTCAAATCCCTTCGGTTCCTTGAAAAAGTCACGCGCTTCCTTTAAAATCGTAAAATGCCCCGGGGCACGGATCAACACCGGATAAGACCGTCCCTTCTGAAACTCAAGTCTTTCCCGCAAAATACACGCTGCCTTTTCCTCGTTGATCGGATAGGCCTGCACAAAATAATCCACAAAAAGGATCCCATCGATCAACTGAAAGGACGCTAATTCAAAGGTCATAGTTTTCAAAATATCAGTATTTATACCTACGTTATTTTACCGATGCACTCCAGCAAAATCCGTCTTTATACTTAGTCCACACTATTAATAACGCAAGGGATGGAGAAGCGTTGTACTATCTCAGAATTCGAATTCCGTAGTTACAATATTTCATTTCTATAATCACATAAAACCAATTGCTAAATGAAATTGACACTAATTTCTTTGTGTATAATTAACATAACTAACAATCTTATTTGTCACAGCAATTACTCCGCAATTAAAAACAAATATTCCCATACTAATAGATATCGCTAAAAAATAGTGACCAACTTTGCGAAAACTTACTCCAATGCATAGCCTCATATGTAACGGCCGGGAGCAAAATCTTATATCCGACGACACCATCCGTCCCAGCATCGATAAAGATTACAAGATTCCCCACATCCCCAGCGTCTTCGTAGCCCGTGACACCTTCGGGAAAGTCCTGTTCTACGAACTCAAAGTCAAGCAATTCATCATCCGGTATTATTTGTTCGACCTGAAACAAAGCATCGACATCCAAATCCGGGGCAGCGCCCACCTCCCCGAAATCTTCATCCCCCTCTGGGCCCCCTTCTCTTACCATCTTAAAGATCACGGCTCCATCAACATGGACCTCTCCCAGTACAGCCTACGTTATTTATCGGATTTTGAATGGCAGGCCCACATTCCCAAAGCCAAGCAGCCCTGCCTCTTGTCCGTGCACTTTCCCCTGGACCTGCTGGAATCCCTTACCGAGATATTTCCTCATTTGGAAACCTTCACGCAGAATGCCCTGGAAGGCCGGCCCAGCACATTCAATCTCAAGAAGTTCCCCTTTGCAACCGGCTCCATGCTAGCCGAGACTCAAAAGATCCTGCGCCCCGGCATCCCCTCGCCACAACTCAAAGAAATGTTCCTTGAATATGTTTTGCGGGCGTTCCTACTTGCAGGCACCGAAAAACTCGTCCGGACTAAGATTCGTCAGGACACAACCATCATGACCCTGGCAGATGCTTTTTCCAAATCGTGATATCTTTATCCCGAATTGGTAAACACCTCCGATTAGCAAGACCCTAATTTTACCCTCGTCAGGCAAGGAATTCAGCTATTCGGTTTATTAGGCGAATATTAGCAGATTACTGCATTTGTTAGGTTCTCGCAACCCTTTTAGGCTCCTACTTTTTAATGTTTGTGCATCGCTTACATCGACCTGCCATCTGGTGGGATAGGATAACTTTTTGAAAACACATTGCAATATGCCATTCAATAAGCTAACCATTATCATTCCTGCATACAATGAGGAGAAAAGTATAGGGCTTATACTTGAACGCGTCCGAGCCGTTCATCTCCTTCGTCAGATTGAAAAAGAAATTATTGTTGTGGATGATTGCTCGACGGATGGTACTGCTCGCGCCGTGCTGTCGTTTATGGATGCCTGGCCAGAGGTAGATATCAAATACCTCTATCATTCGGTCAACCAGGGGAAAGGGGCTGCTATACATACAGGGATTGCGGCGGCTACGGGAGAATACCTCCTGGTCCAGGATGCCGACTTGGAATACGATCCCTCAGAGTACAATACACTTCTGAAGCCCATCAGTAGCGGTTTCGCCGACGTGGTCTACGGGTCCCGGTTCATGGGTGGAAATCCACACCGGATCTTGTTCTTCTGGCATTCCATCGGCAACGCGGTGCTTACTTTCCTTTCCAATATGTTCTCCAACCTGAACCTGACGGATATGGAAACGGGGTATAAAGTGTTCAAGACTTCAATTATTCAGCGGATACCTCTATCGGAGAAACGCTTTGGTTTCGAACCTGAGGTGACCATTAAGATTGCGCGGGTGCCCAAAGTGCGCATTTATGAGGTTGGCATATCCTATTACGGACGTACGTATGCCGAGGGGAAGAAAATAGGGTGGAAAGATGGGGTGAGAACGATCTTTTGCATCCTTAAGTATGGGCTGTTTAACAAACGACAGGTTTTGAAAGAGGTTCCTTCATCAACGCCCGTAATTGTTCCTGCGGAAAGCCAGAAAGATTCGATTGCTCAAAATATATAAGTGATGCAACTAAAGTCCGAAATCGCTGGGTTACCAAATTTTAAAGATTTCATCCTGAAAGACCGCTTCAACAAGCGGGCGCTCATTATTATTGCCTTTGCTACAATTTTACAGTTTGCTGCATTCAAATATATATACCCGTATGCCAGCTTTATTCACGGGGACTCTTTCTCTTACATAGGGAATGCCATCAACAATAATGGCATTAGCATGTATATGATCGGCTATGCTATGTTTCTCCGGGTATTTAGTGTCTTCTCTACCTCAGATTTAGTTTTTGACTGCCTTTCAGTATTTCTTCATATTAACTGCCGCCATGTCCTTTATATTTACACTCTTCTATTTCTACAAACCTAGCAAAGTTCTTCAGGTCATTTTATTTTCTTTTATTACGATTAACCCTCTCTTCCTCTTTATGGGGAATTTGGTTTCAAGCGATGCTTTCTTCCTGGCTATTAGTTTATTATGGGTTACCACTTTATTATGGATTATTGAACGGCCTTCCCTTCGGCTCATATTCTGGCATACTATAATTATATATATCGCCTTCACGGTGAGGTACAATGCCCTTATCTATTTATTCATTTCCTGCATTGTATTTCTAATATCCCCCCAATCTATCCCGAGAAAGCTCCTAGGCATGGGGTCTGCCACCTTATGTATTGGTCTTTTTATTCTCCACACTGGGAATCAATATAAAGCGCTTACGGGGACTTGGCAATATTCTCCTTTTGCTGGTTGGCAAATGGCTAATAATGCGATGTATGCTTACAGATATGTAGATAGTTCTCAAAGAAAGCCTGTACCAGCCAAATTCCAAGCCCTTGATAATAATATCCGAAAATACTTTGATAGCACCCGTGACACAAAAAAATATCCTTCAGAAGAGGTCATGGCCAGTACTTATTACATGTGGTCACCTGGTATGCCTCTAATGAATTACAAAAGCATTTCTTTCCTGAAGGATAGCAATTCTTCAGACCTAAGGAAATGGGCATTGTTGGGGCCGTTATATAAAGCATATGGTCTTCAAATTATTAGCAAATACCCTTATTATTTTATCCGATATTTTATATGGCCAAATACCGTTAAATATTATACTCCGCCAGTAGAATTTCTAGAAGAGTATAATTCAGGTAAGGATTATGTCATTCCAATAGCCCAAAAATGGTTCGGTTATAAAACGGTGAAGGTTATTGTACGAAGCCATACTCTGGAAAAAATACTCCTGTGGACATATCCCATCTTGTCAGGGACGGTAAACGTGATCTTACTAATGAGCTTATTATCATTTTGGGTCTTAGAAGGATTTCGCCAAAGAATTGCCATTAAAAATGCCGTTTTATTGGGCGCTGCTATATGGTTGCTGAATGCCGCATTTACAATCTTTGCATCTTCCGCAGCATTACGATTCCAGGCCTTCCCTTTTATATTGTCAACTATTTATGCATCAATACTAGTGGATTGGACTGCGAAAATGGCTTTTGAGAAAAAAGAAATAAGTCACAAATTATTTCCAGAAAAATTTGTACCTGCATGATCGCTAGGCATACATATCTATTTTCGGGACCTCTCATCCTCTTATTTCTATATGCAAGCATTAGCAAAATGCTTGACTTTCAAATATTTAAAGATCAGATTAGCGAAATACCTGTCTTAAAGCAATTTCCCTCTGCCGCGGCTGTAAGTGTAATTGGAATGGAACTTCTAACCACTTTTTTACTTGCCATACCCAAATGGAGGCTTTCAGGATACTATATATCCCTGGCTCTTCTGATCCCATTTACAGGATACATTGTCTTAACAGTGGCTCAAGAAAGTGGGATGTCCTGTGCTTGTGGGGGCTTGATCGAACATTTATCGTTCACGCAACATATTCTATTCAATAGCTTCTTTATCCTGCTAACCTCCCTGGGCATTAAACGCGAAAAAAGGAATCAACAAGATAAAGTGCATGCCTTATCATCTATGTAAAATATCTAATATAAAGAGCTATGGTCTTTCGACAATCCATTCTAAACGAGTCCTTTTGGTCCTGGCTAATCCAAGAAAAGGAAAATCGTCGTTTGGTATGGTTAGCAGCTATTTGCATCATAATTCAGTTAATCGTTTTTAAATTCTACTACCCCTTTCCAAATTTCCTTAACCTAGATTCCAAGGACTACCTTGAAGCCGCTATTTCTAATCCTTCTATAGCCATGCGCCCAATGGGTTATCCTAAATTTCTCCGGATGGTGAGTAGTATAAGCAATTCTTCCCTCTTTCTCGTCTGTTGTCAATACCTTTTGCTAGAGTTAGGAATTCTTTACTTCCTTTTCTCGGTTAAATTCTTGCTATTTCCTGCCAAATGGACCTTCCGTATAATCCTGGCGATCTCTATTTTGAATCCGCTAATCCCTCACATCAGCAATTTTGTGAGTAGCGACTGCTTGTTTATTGCTCTAAGCTTGGTTTGGGTGACACAATTGTTTTGGATACTCACCCGGCCTACACTTAGGTTATTTATTTGGCATGCCCTTGTCCTTTTTCTCTGTTTTTATACCCGTTTCAATGGCCTTTGGTATCCACTGATCAGCTTACCTGTTTTCTTAATTGCCCATATTACCCTTCGTCCTAAATTAATCGGGATCGGAACACTTCTGGTCCTTCTGGTAACCAATATGGGTGTCACGGAATACGCATATTTTAAAGAAACCGGCCGGTGGCAGTTTTCCGCCTTCGGTGGGTGGCAGTTGGCATCCAATGCACTATATGGATATGCCTATTCTGAATCAGATATACCCACCCAGGTCCCTAAACAGTTTCGGCAACTCCAGACCGTGGTTAATGCTCATATGGATTCAATCCGCCACATATTCATTTACTTCCGACCAGATTATGACATCGGCGGATATTACCTATGGAATACCAAATCACCTCTCTCGGTGTACCTGCATAATTATTGGAGAAGGGATACGTCAAATTCAATTTTAAACCATTGGGAATCCTTGGCTCCCTTTTATTCGTCATATGGGTTGTACCTAATAAGAACGCATCCGGGGCCTTACATTCGGTTTTTCATTTGGCCCAACCTCATAAACTTTTATGTGCCACCTGTATCGTCGATGGGGAATTACGATTTCACATCAGACTCGATAGTGACAAAATGGTTTCATTGGCCTAGTCAGAAATCCCATATAAGGTATAGAAATGCAAAGATTAGCATCTTGAATCCTCTGCCAACTATATCAGCCATAGTCAATTTTGTTTTCTTTGTATCCTTCCTGATCTATGGTCTATTAGGTGGGTTCTCCCTAACCTCCTTTACGAGCCGAAGAATATTAGTGTGTACTACGTTCATATGGATTTGTAATCTGTGCTTCAGCGTCCTGGCGGCGCCTGTTGAATTGCGTTATCAATTGTTTTCCTTGGTCTTGACATCCGTTTTCCTTGGCCTATTTCTTTCGCTCCTATGGGAAGAAAGCAAATCCAGGCAAAAATTAATTCAGGTAACCAATAATCCAACGTTATAATATTGAATTGTATATATGGAACTTAGTGCCCCGTATTTTATCCATTTACATCTAAAATATACTTAAATGAGAAAATCAAGAATTATGCTTGCTGCAGATGACGGTTTTGCAAGCACTACAATTTACTCAACTGAAGATTGATGATTTAAAAAATAATGACGAATGAAGTATTGGATACGCATATTATATACTGCTCTTTTGATCGGTTGCAACTATAATCAACCCGATATAGTCACCGGGTTTGAAGGAAAAAAGATGCCCTCATTTTCCTTATTGCTAATGGATGGCATTACCCGCATCAATACAAATAATATTCCTTTGGGAAATCCGATTGTGATCATCTTCTTCAAACCCACATGCCCATATTGCAGAGAGGAAACCAGGGATATCGTTCAACATATTCAGTCATTTAAGAATATCCAATTTTATTTTTTATCAAATACTTCCCTTCAACCCATTAAACAATTCTCAGAGGAATTTAAATTGAAAAAATACCCAAACGTGATTGTGGCCCAAGATGATCAATTTTTCTTTGCTAATTATTATAAAATATCACAGGTCCCTTGTACAGCTATTTATACTCCAGATAAATCTTTGAAGCAAGTATTTATCGGGGGGATTAGTATGGTAAAAATTAAAAAAAACGCAATGTAACGATCTCATATTTGTGTTACCCTGATCAAGTGATACAATTGTGCAGATATGCTGATTCAATTTCTATTGATGCATCATAGAAAAGAAATGGCGAAATGGGGTAGCCGAAAACCATTAGAACAGAGTAGGCGCATTTATACAATATAAGTTTCGCTTTTTTAACTAAAAAAGCACAATTTTATGAAGAAAGCAAAAATTATGCTGACTGCTATAGCAGTTCTGGCAGTAGTGGGCGGTTCTCTGGCCTTCAAAGCAAGGAGCAGCCATCGTTTTTTTATTGGCACGCAAGCTAACAATTGTCCCGCACTGTCTACAAAAGTTACGACTGCCGAAAACGATGCTACTCTCGGCGAATTCTATATTGGCACTTTACAGAACGAGTGCCCAAATTCGACTACCGTTTATTCCACGGCAGATTAATGTTGGAAAGATTGGTGGTAGTTATTAATTACTACGTTTTAAGAATTGCATCAGCCCTGGCGCTGGTGCAATTCCTTTTTTAGAATTGGGTTTATAGGCTCGAATCCAGCGTTAACCGGATGGGCTTCCGGAATTGTAATTAATCAAGCTTTCTTTGGGTTTCCACTTTTAATAACCCTGGGTGTAGATTTAGGTCAGGCCGGGCTAATTCAAGACTTTTTGACCAATTATCGGTGGGTCCAATTCCATTAAGCATCCAACTCGGGGCTGGCGCCTCCTTAAGATAATAATCGAAGAACTCTTTCGTCCGGATTGTAAAATCTACTGCATTCTTATCAAATACATTGTGATCCCCATCCTCATATTCCAACATCCAGGCTTTTTTTCCTAGCCTCCGCAAAGCCGTAAATAGCTCCTCCCCTTGAGTAAAAGGCACCTGGTTATCTGAAGGATTATTCATCATCAGCAATGGGGTGGCAATCCGATCGGCAAGGAATATGGGTGAATTTTGTATATACAGGTCAGGTCTTTCCCATAAGGATACCCCTATTCTTTCCCGGCCAAATTCATAGGCAGGCTGACGACTCTCTCCAGAATGAATCTCACCATATCCTGCCACATAATCCGCCCATCCAGACGCAGAACAGGCAGCTATAAATATATGCGTATGTGCTACCACATAATCGGTTTCATATCCTCCAAAACTATGTCCCTGTATTCCCATATGTTTTGCATCTACCCATGGAAAGCGGCTCAAATATAAGGCTGCAGAAACAATCGCATTGCAAGCACTCTTACCCGGATATCCAATCCGATAATAGATATCAGGTACAAAAACCAAGTATCCATTGCTAACATAATAAGGGATATTGATTGGACCCTCACTCCACTCAGGAGGAATATAGGCATTCAACCCATCGGAAAACCTTTCATAGTAATAAAAAAGAACTGGGTATTTCCTATGGGGATTGAAATTCTCGGGTTTGTACAATATCCCTTGGGTAAAATGGCCGTCCGGCGTTTTCCACCGAATGAGTTGGGAAGTCATCCAATTATAGGCTCTTTCATTATGTACGTCGCTTATCGACTGATAAGTTTTAAAGTCTTTTGTTAGAAAAAGGTTGGAAGACTCCCGGACATTCATTCGCTGCACAAGATATAGGCTTGTGTCCTTTGCCTTCCAAATTGGATAAGTATCTAATCCATCTATTCCTCCCCCTCCTATAACATAGGGCTGCATGATTAATTTTCTAAGGCTTCCGGGCTTGCCCAGTGTAACACTGTAAAATCCATTATCCTTGCTGAATTTGTCAAAGGCGTTCAGAATGATTTCTTCTCCGATCTTAAAATCCTTACCATTTGTATAAAACATTGCAAACCTGAAGATTATGTTCCCATTGCCATTCCCTTTTCCTGTCAGATTGATGGGCGGATATGTACCATCCAAGCTAACTTGATAAATATCTCGCTGACTATAGATCAGTACAGCATGCCCCCGGTCCATATAACCTGCGATACCAACGGATATCAAAACTGAGGATGGTTCATCATTTTCTGTCGACCAGATTGCCTTAATCCCTTTAGTGATGTTTCTGCATTCTCCCGTTCGTATGTCATAGCTAAAATAATCCCTTGCCCAAGCATCGTAATATATAAAATAGTCTCCATTAGGGGCAAGATCATAAAAAAGAATTCGTTTACATTCCGGATTCTCATTTATCTTAATTCGCTTACCATCTCTAACAGATACTAAAAAGAGGGATTCCTGAAACTTTGCATTCCAATAAAACTCCCTTCTTGATCCAGTTGAATGCAATAACGGCAGGTAATCTCCATCTTGTTCATTTGAAATCTTAATCCGATCGTTCTCATATTCCAGGCGAACCACTTTTCCAGCTTGGATATGAAGGACTGCTGCGAATTTCCTTTTTATTGAGGGCCCACCTGCCATTTGCTCAGATTTAAGCACAGAATCATTATAGCTCCATAGCCTAAGACGCGGCATGTCCTCAATAGTATTAGGCTGAGTCGTTTTGGTCTCCAGATTAAATAAAATATCTCTCCCATTTTTACTGAATTGTATGGGCTGTCCCACATCATATTCATTTTCCAGTTGCAATTGCTGGTCGTCCACCACCCGTTCAGCAAAATTCTGACCAGCTTGATACAGCCACAGGGAATGGGAAATCGGACCGCCCTCACTCGCCTTGACCAAAAAACAAACTTGCTGATTAACCCGATCGAATACAAAATACCCTGCTCCTGTTCCATGATAGATTATCTTTTGTGAAAAGTCGGGAAGGTCTATCCATTCCACGGTAGAATCGCCCTTCAGTAATATCGCTTTCCCATCCCCGCTACAGACATATTCCGAAACTCCATCAAAAGATCGGGCTTCCTTTAACCTCAAATTTCTCAACCATAATACCTTCCCCACCCTATATAACAAAAACTCATCTGACCCTGCCTCAATTAATTGGAAATTGGAGGCACCTGGAATATACGTTAGAGAATCATCAGACATCGTATATATCCAAATACTATCCTTTCCCTTGAAGCAAAAAACAAATTGATCGCTCTGGGCTGTAAAATTGCCGGTGCTTATGTCCCTCCATTCCCTTTTCCTATCTGCGCAGGTGGATTGAATAACCAATGAAGTGCTTCCTTTAGGTTTATTCCAAATCTTATAAATTACCCATTGCCCATTATTGCTTATGGAAGGAGAACTCAAAACCTGCCAGCGATCAAACACAGAAGTATCTAGGGCAGGTTTGCCTCCTCCTTCATACAAACCCTGTCCATAAGCAATAATATGCATGCATGTTGCCCATAGCAACAAGATTAAACGATTCATCATTTTTTAAATTAGTGAAAAATGTACTTACGTCCTATCCGTTAAAAACCGGATATTTATTAATGAGTAGACCAGGTAGGTTCATTCTTTTTCATTTTCTCCAAAGACGCCCGGAAAGAATTATCCACATTTGAATTGTACTTTTTAGCTTGTTCTTCGTCTATATTTACTGCTTTTTCTTCCCAGGCCATAGCTTCATTGATTTTCCCTGCTTTATAAAGCAAATTGGCATACGTATCAATATCAGATGCATCATCCGGATGCAAATGGTTAATGAGTTCCATCCATTTTGCCGCCTTTAAAAGAACACGTGCATCAGTGGCATGTTCAAATATAATTTCGTATAGGATATTATTCGTAAAGAGCCATCCCAATCCGCTGGTATCCAATCCGTATTTCTCAATTTTCTCCATATTATAGCGAACCACAAGGGGCCATGCCTCCTTTTTACCGTACCATCTCAACTTAGCATCAAGGATGATCTTCTCGGCACAGGTTCTACCATACTGCCTATCGATCCTTTTGGTCAATTGAGCCCAATCCGGATTCCCACCCTTGAATAAATCAGTCGCCTTGAGAGCGGGATTAATTATTTCCTGATTAATGATCCGGTTCACTAAAAACTCGACGTACCCTTTGTAATGCACCAAGGAATCCATTGCTGGCCTGTTGGCAAGCATCACTGAAAAAACTTTATCTTTTGAACTTAAATTTGTAAAAAAAAGAGGAGATTTCATAAAGGGTATATTCACGTTGGCTAACAGCTTATCTCGATTGCTCTCATCTAAATATTTTCGAATATACACTTTAGAAATATCCTCGGCAATATGATCGTCTCCATTTGAACTTGCTTCCAAAGCTAGTGGGGGCATTTCACCGTAAGGAATCAATCCTGCCGTATACTGTTCTATTTTCGAATAATATTGCGTTCCCGGCCTCATGGCATCAGTGGCTAGCGCCAGAAAGGACGAATCAGTCATAGCCCCTGAAGATCGGTGAACAATGATCCCATTCGGCGAAAAAAACAAATAGGTCGGTAATTTTGAAACCTTATATTCTCTCTTTATTTCCTGCGCATTGGCATACCAGACTTTAATGAATTCTGCATCATCCTTCCCGGTATCCATTTGGACTTTTATGGAAATAAAATGGGTATTTATATAATCTCCCACCCATTGTTTTGGATACACTTCCAGGTCCATTTTTTTACAGGGGCCGCACCAGGTAGCATAACAATCCATAAAGATGAATTTCTGCTCCTGCGTGGCTTTTTGCAATACCTGGGACCAGCTCAATTTTTGCTCGAATTGTATACCTCGGTCTTGGGCCCTAATCCCGGGCCGAAGGGTAGATAAAATTAGAATTAAGGAAATGATTTTTTTCATGTTTGTCTATCGTTTCAATAACCAGGATTTTGAACTAAATAGGGGTCCAATCGAAGCTGGGAAAGCGCTATGGGATACCATTGCCATTCGGGACTCCAGGAAGAACCAGGGCCGCTTTTTTCAATGCAAACATTTCCAGGACTACCCATTACCGAGTTGATAGTAGCCGTTCTTTTCAAATCAAACCAGCGATGACCCCATTCAGTAAATAGTTCCACCTGCCTTTCGTGGTAAATCGCTTGTAAGACAGAATCCACAGCCATGCTTCCGTTGTAGGGACCCAGGCCAGCCCTGGCACGAATGGAATTTAAATCCTGGACAGCTGGGCCTGTTCCTCCGGCCCCATTTGCCTCAGCCTCCGCCCGTATTAGAAATTGCTCTCCCAGGCGCAAGACCATTTCATATTCCGTAACCGGGGCATCCAGGGAATCGCTTCTGTACTTATAGGGGTAATAATAATAGGTACCATTTAAATTAATGCTATCGACCCAGGTCGTTCTCCTCTGATCTGTAGGCTCAAATGCATTCAGGAGCGGGGGGCTTAAATACACCGGCCAGTTCCCGCCGAGCCCGGAGGAAGGAATAATAAAAGTCTGGGCGTCCAGGGTATTCCAACCGAATTGAACGGGTTGCAATTGCCATATGGCCTCAGTGCTGTTGGTTAAGAAAGTTGTATTTAAAGGCCCAAGTGCAAACAAGGAAGAATTACTGATCACGGTATCCGCCCATGCTGCCGCATTATCCCAGGCTCCTGTATACAAGTAAGCCCTGGCCAGGAGAGCCGCTGCGGCCCATTTTGTGGGGCGGAACCGTTGATTAACAGTATTTTCCAAGGTGCCATCGAGGTAATTAGGGCTTAAGATGCTTTCGGCGCTTGTCAGATCCATAATGATTTGTTGCCAGACCTGTGCCTGGGGGGTCCGGGTGATTACGGCATTCAATTTATAATCCGTTGTCAATACCAGTGGCACATCCCCATATAAATTGACTAAATAGAAATAAATAAAAGCACGCATAAATAGTGCTTCCCCCAAGGCCTGCTGCTTGACGGCTGGGGTTAATCCGCTGGTGGCGTTCAATCCCTCTATAGCCGCATTGGCTACATATGCCATTTGATACAAGATGGACCAAAAATCAGGATTAATATTAGCAGAGGCCAAAGTATTAGTATAAAATTGCGTGTAAGAAAGATCGTTCTCCCCCGAAAATAGGGTCAATTCATCTGCGGACATGCCTGCATAAAACGATATGGAAAGCAGGCTTATGGCTGAACCAAGGTTATTATAGTTGACCATATTGGTGTACATCCCGGTGAGCACAGCCGCGGCAGTAGCATCATTGTCATACACATTGTCACCATTGATGCTGGTTACCGGGGCTGACACGTCCACCAGTTTCTTACAACTGGCATTACCAAAAAGGAATACCATATATATTATCCCCGTAATGACTAAGTATTTGTTAGATTTCATTGTTTTTCATTTTCAGTTACAAGGAGCATTGAAAACCAAACGTAATCACTCTGAGCGGTGGTAAACTGGTCGAACTCCTACTCTCCGGATCAAGCCCTTCATATTTCGTAATTGTGAGCAGATTTTGTCCTTGAAGGAATACTTTGGCATTCCTTATTCCCGCCTTCCTCATCCAAACATTGGGGAATTGCCAGGAAAGGACCACGTTCCTTAAGCGGAAAAAGGTGGCATCAGAATAAGCGGCATCACTGATTGTAGCATCAAAATAGGCTGGATAAAATAAACTCCCGGTAGAATTGTATTTCTCAAAAAAGGCATGATCTCCCGCATTTTTCCAGCGATTTAATGTCCAAGTAGGTTCATTGGTTCCTTCGTATCCGGGAAGAGAAGTTCCAAATAAATAGTTTGAAGCGGTTTGCTTCGTGAAACTAAAAAGGAAACTGAGGGAAAAATGTTGATACTGAAGGTCATTCTGCAATCCCCCGTACATTTTTGGATCGAGGCTAATGATGGTGTTGTTATCCGTGCCATAGGTCGGGTTATAATTCGCCGAACCCTTGCTGTCTTCAAATTGATAGATGCCGGTGGTATCATTCACCCCCAATAAATGGAATGCTTTCAGGATATTGATAGGCTTGTTCACCACCAACCTGCTTGCATAGCTGGAGGTACTTAAGGTGGGGAAGGAAACAAGCTTGTTACCCGGAATCGTCAGGTTTAAGAAAGTCGTCCAACTAAAATTCCGGTTTTTCACATTGACGGTATGTACGGATATCTGCCACCCGGAATTTTGAACGGTGGCCGGGAAATTTTCTGAAATCCCGCCAAATCCTGTAGTGGCAGGTAGACTATAGCTTAACAGCTCATTAGAGGTCCTGTTCCGGAAATAGGCCGTATTCACCAAAACCCTATCCTTTATGGCGCCCAGGTCCATACCCAGTTCCATTTTTCTGGTTTCTTCCCATTGCAAGTTCGGATTGGAAAGCCCTGTCGGCTGGAGACCTACGACGCCTTGGTAAGGAACAGATGCATTAATGGTACTGCTATACGTGGTTAAATATTGATAGTCCCCAATTTGATCGTTGCCGGTAGTGCCATAGCTGGCCCTAAATTTCCCAAAACTGATCAAGGACTGGCGCTTGATAAGCCTGGTGTCGCTGAATATCCATCCGGCTCCAATAGCCCCAAAATCATGGAATTGGTTACTGGAACCGAAACGACTGCTCCCATCAAGGCGCCCTGTCAGATTCAATAGGTAGCGGTTTCCCCAATTGTAGCCTATGCGTCCAAATAATGCGTTGTATTTATAAGTGGCAACTGTAGTTGTCCCCGCGGTGACGGTGGCTGCAGCTTGCATATCCGGAATAACGGCGTCGCTAGTGAATCCCGTTGCGGACAACTGCTGGCCGTTACTGTTATTTTGTTCTATGGTGCTTCCGATGAGGGCATCCAAGGTACCTTTAGCAATGGTTGATTTATAGGTAACCTGGGGTTCTATAATCCAGGAATTAATATTATTGAAGGTGTAAAAACCCACCCGCTGAGAAAAGGGGCGGTTTTGTGGCGCCTGGGCCGTCAAAGGTAGTACCACGAGCTCGTTGGATTGTAAATTGGTATACCCAAAGGTGCTTTTAATCACGAGACCCAGAAGGAGCTGATAGCTGAGAAGGGTATTGGCGATAAAGTTATTGGTTTTATTGGTATAGGTCTGGAATAAGTAAGCGATAGGGTTGCCCCCCCCGGGCCAGGTGGAAGCTCCTGTTGCATCAGGCGCCCAATTCAGCGTTCCATCTTTATTGTATAAGGGAGGGGCATCTGGAGGCATAATCACGGCCGTTCCTGTTAAGTCAGTACTAGGCAATTGATTATCATCCAACATGAAACTCCCTGTCAATTGGATCCGAAATTTCCTGTTTTCTGAAAGGTTGTTCAGGTTGAAATGCACAGACCCTTTTTGGTCTGAAAAATCACCGGGAAAAACTGTGGTTTCCCGATGATAGGTGGCTCCTACCAGAAACTGGGTATTGGTATTCCCCCCCAGAAACGGAGCTATTGATATTAGTATAATGGGCTGTTCCCCCCATGAGTGTCTTCAGCCAATCTGTATTCCGTGTGGTATCCCAAAGCAGCAGGTCGTAGTCGCCATTGGCAAGGCTGGGAGCTATGCCATCATTATTCAAACCTTCGTGTCGCATTTCCAGATATTGGGAAGTATTCATTAAGTCCAATTTACGTTCATCCTGGCCTATTCCTTGCTGCACGTCTATATTGACCATCGTTTTACCTGGGGAGCCTTTTTTTGTAGTGATTAAAATGGCCCCATTGGCTGCCCTGGATCCATAGATGGCTGTGGCGTCTGCATCTTTTAGTATCGAAATGCTTTCAATATCATCTGGGTTGATAAAACTTAAGGGGCTTCCTCCCCCAGCATTACCTGCGTTAATACCGCTTGGGCCTAGCATGCCTGCAAAATTGGGCAGCAATTCCGAAGTATAGGGTACACCATCCACCACATAAAAGGGATCGTTTCCATTAGAAATGCTATTTTGCCCCTGAATCTGTGCAATGACCCCGCTACCTGGTAAACCGGTATTTTGTGTAATGAAGAGGCCAGGAACCATACCTTCCAAAGCCAATAAAGGATTATTTATGGGCTGTTTCGAAATATCCGCGCTAGTCACTGTGCTAACATCTCCCGTACTGAATCGTTGGGAAGTATTCCCATAGGCAATCACCTGAACCTGATCCAAAACCCCCATAGCCAAAGCCAATATTATTTGCAAAGAATTATTCCCCTTAACTGAAATCTCCTTAGCTAGATATCCAGAATAAGAAACCCGTAACACTGCATCCGCAGGCACATTTTCCAAGGTAAATCCTCCTTTCTTATCAGTTACCGTCCCCTTTTTACTACCTATCACCATCACACTCGCCCCCTCCAAGGGCTCTCCCGTCTCTGACTGGATCACCCCCTTCACCGTCACAACATTCGACCCCGTCGGTTGCGGCTGAGCCTCCACCCCCTCCCCCATCAAAACACTCCTTCCCTCCTTCTCCGCCACAATCACCTCCTTAACCTCCCCATCCACCTTATAAGACAACTTCGGCTGCTCCCGAAAGCATTTTTCCAGCACTTCAGAAAGGGACATATTCCGCACCTGCAAAGTCACCGGCACCGCCTTATCCAATTGATTAGACGTATAAATAAAATGATACCCCGTCTGCTCTGTTATGGAGGAAAATACGGAACGCAACGAAACATTGGACACATCCAACGTCACCGTCTGCCCATCCGCCGAATTCGGTCGGGCGCCCACCTGAAAACTAGTGACCAAAACCAGCAGTACCGAGAGTTTCATAAAAGCCAATAGTTTTACGAGTCGCCAAACCCCGAGAGGGGGTTGCGCCTTAAGCAAGAATTCCATAAATTCGCAGAGTTTGGGTTGCTGAAATGTTGTTATTAGTTCCTCAAAAAAACAATAAGGCATTTTCAGAAGCGCCCCAAATCCGCAAGAAGTGTCGCAACCACTTCTTGCTTTTTTTTGGCAACCCGGTTAGTGGCTATTACATCCAAAATAATAGGTATAACATGGCCCGCCTGTAGAACAAATAGTCTAGGGGTTGTAGACACATCCCCTATTTTGGGCTTAACCCCTGCTGCAAAAAGCAGACAGGATCATTCTATCAGACACGAGAAAATCTACCTCTTTATCTGTGATTAACGGCTGACTTTGTTGTTTACCTTTTCACAACTATGGTCTTCCCCTCTATATCGAACGTCACTTCTTTTGTCTCTGATAGTAGATGCAGCACCTTACTTACGGGAAGATCGCGTGAAATGTATGCTGAAAACAAAATTCCTGCTGGAAAATCCGAGCCCTCAAATCGAACGTCTACATCATACCAACGACTGAGAGAACGCATAATCACGGACAGCGGCTCGTTGTTAAAATCAAATACCGAATTCTTCCAGGCCACCGCTGCTTCCATATCCGCTGAAGGCAAAACCTCAAAAAAAGAGGTCAATCGAACCTGCTCCCCGGGATGCAAAACAAGCGAAGATGCAGATGACGACACCTTAACCGATCCGCTGAGCAACGAAGTGGCCACCGCCGGCTCATCTTCATACGCCATGATATTAAAGCGCGTACCCAGCACCGTTACCGATTCCTTGGAAGTATGTACGATGAATGGATGCCCTGGCAAAGGCGCAATTTCAAAGTACCCCTCCCCCGTCAAAGTCACCTCTCGCGAAACGCCAACGCCAAAAAACGAAGTCGGATACCGCAAAGAGCTGGAAGAATTCAACCAAACCGCAGACCCATCGGGCAGCAATACTTTATAAGTATCCCCCCGCCGTGTGGACAACGTATTGTAAAGAACTTCAGTAATAGGTGTTGAAGAAGGCGTATAAGCCAAAGATCCGGAAGCATCGCGCCGTACTACTGTTCCGCCCTGCGTAGCCAAAGTAGTTCCTGCATGGGTAGAATCGAGTACGATCGCCTGGCCGTTCGAGAGGGTAAGCAACGCATGGTATCCTCCGGGAGCAACATCATGCGCAACAACCGGGGCAACCACGGCACGCGAACTGTACCGGGTGTATCCCCAAAATCCAAAACCAATCAGAATACAAGCCGCCGCAGCATAATACCTCCAGGCAAACCGTGAAGCACGACGTTCACTAATCCGCGTCAGCAATTCATCGTATGCATTATGGAAATCTTCCCCGGAACGCTTGTAATCCTCAAGATGCGCTTTCAACTGTTGTGGATCGGAAAGCTCCCGAAATACTTCCCCCGAAATTTCTCCCGAAGGAACCGCATCAGGATCCATGGGTTCCCCCGAATTCCATTGCTTGGCAAGTAGCTCTCCAATCCTTTTCCCGATTTGTTCGGGGTCTGTAATATCTTGATTTTCACCTTCCATCAGAGCCAGTTTTCATAATCTCCGTAAAAAGACGTACGTAATTATAACGCATGGTTGGCGACGGCGTTGTATGTTTTACAATTTTTGGGTTAACTAAATAATGTTCCTACAACAAAAACTGAAATAGTTCTACAAGAGCATAGAATCATTATTAACAACGTTGGAATGACCCCCCACTTACTAACGATAATTTGCCGCAGCGACTGTATCGCCTTCAACTTATACCCCCTCACCGAGCTTTCGGTAATCTCCATCTCCCGCGCCAGCAACACCGAAGACTTGCCCTCCATCGCCCCTATGATCACTTTCTTATACTGCTCAGGCAATCTATCGATGGCCCCAAAAACGGTGGCTACCGCGGCTGTACGTATGGCGATGCTTTCCGCCAGCACCACCATCTCTTCCTGGGAAGGCACCGGCTGATCTTCAATAATCCGAAAGTCATTCAAAAAATGAGAAGCGGTCTTATTGCGGCGCAGATAGGAAATCGCCGCGTTGCGTGCATTGATGTATAAATAGCTCCGGATGCTTTTTTCGTCCGGAAAGTGTTGTTTAGCCCTTTGTTCCCAAATCCTATGGAAAGCGCCAATGGTGATATCCTTGGCTTCGTCCGGAGGGACTCCAAACTGTTTGGTATAGTAAACCAACTGTCCGAAATAACGTTCGAACAGCTCTTTCAGATGCCTTTCCGTTATCGGGATGTGGCCTTCCCCGTCTTCACTAATTTCCTTAAGCATACCTTTAAATCGATAGGATGGCGGTCTAATTCAGTTTCTAAGAGTTTTTCTTACGTATAAAGACGTAGATTTCTCAGGACTAATTTAATAATTAATTAATCATTTGGGCGTGGGGTTGGAAAATTTTTGTAAATCTCCTTAACGACGTGGGGTTTAGTAAATGTGGAGAACGTTGTACGCCAATAGGTATTATATTTTTATTTCCCGTGCCCAGCCTTAGTTATAACGTCAAAAAGGCCCGGGAGCATCAAAACCGGAAGGCCAATCCAAGGCCCAGGTCCACGCTGTTCATCTCTTGGGTGTAGTCGTAACCGTACGTGAGCGCTTGTGTAAGTCCTTTGGAATTAGCGAGCGTATATACCCCGGGTACATTAAGCCCCTGGGTATTGGCTGCGAAATAAGATATAGTATTCATTTTGGCCCGCAGGTACCAAAAATCCAGGTAGGCCAGGAAGAAGAAGTGATGCGTGAGGGGATAACGGGCTCCGAACTTGAATAATCCCGTGGGGGCAACGGAGGTAACCTTTTTAGAATTGCCCACCAGGTAATCCTGGCTCCCGGGATAGGCCACCGAGTTGCGGAGGCCGGTAAAACTGGAGGAAGGCAGGATGGCTTCTGCAACACCGGCTTCAACCGATTCGAATACCATCCACTTGCCGCCGGGGCTCCATTGGTGAGATATTCCGGCGAATACGGCGCCGGTGACCCAGGACCTTTTACTGACGGACATATTGTATCCCGTGTCCAGCCGCTCGATGCGCGCGAGACTGGCGTTCCCATTGATGGGGTTGAGGCGGACCCTGCCCGTGGCGATGAACCCAAAGGCGCTGTGTCCAAAGCGCAGATCATAACTAAGATCAACCAACCCGCCCAAATAGGCCAGCCCGTCAGTCGTAGTAAGGCCGTCCTGGCCGCCAAAGGCGCCCACGGGAATGGATGGCCCTATGGTCAGTCGAAGGGATTGACGCTCCTGGGCGCTGGTAACAAAAAACGACAACAGGAAGAAAAGAATACAGCAAATCGATTTCATATGCCAATGTACGCCCAAACTTTCAATTAACCTTTGTCTGCATGTTCGCATCTATGGCCAACTATCTATTAAGTTTGACAGTCATGGGGCCGTCTTTTTTATTGCTAAGCCTCCGTCTTCGCACGCGGCTTCGTTGGGCCGAGGTATGGAACGTACTTTGAAAATTCTTCTTTTTCTTACCTTTAGCAGAATTTTTAACAACCGAAACGATCTGCTATGGCCTACAGAAATAAGTGTTTTACGTCTTTTGATGGTGATAATGACATCCACTATTACAGGCTATTAACAGCCTGGCACGCTAATGATAACTTTGACTTTTCCTTTTATGACGCTCATATTCTAACGCAAGCTCGGGATAGTAGCAGCGAAGAAACTATTAAACGGAGCTTGAAGGAAAGGTTGAACAATTCAAAGGTATTTCTTCTTTTGATTGGAAAGCACACCAAGAATCTATTCAAGTATGTCCGCTGGGAGATCGAGACCGCGATGAGTATGGGTATTCCAATTGTTGCTGTCAACCTAAATGGTAAGCGAGAGATGGATATTGACTTCTGCCCTCCCATTTTGAAAACTGAGCTTGCCCTCCATATTCCGTTCGGCCAGAAAATTATTGATCACGCGCTATCCAATTGGCCAGAAAAGCATTCGAAATTATCAGCTGAGAATGAAAAGGGTCCATTTCGTTATTGGGATAATTTTTACACAAAACTGGGTCTATAAAATGGAGTACTTTCTTCAGTCCATCAGAACTGTATCCTATTGGAAATATGCACTTTGGTCGGCAGATTCAGTCAAAACCTTCTTTGCAGTAATTGGCGGAGGCTGGGCAATCATTGGCCTGTTAGAGTTTCTTCATATTTATGAAAGGCAGCAGTTCCCTAAATCGACGATATGGATTCTGGTTGTAATAGCCATATTTTGCGTTCTAATCACAAGAAGGCCTGCTAGCCGGATATTTTATAAAGTCCCAGGAAGGGATTTAAAAATCGAGGTGAGGGTCGCGAGCCTCTTCGGCACGCGTGGGCAGAAGGTGATTAGCACAAACACTACTTTCGATACCGATATCGCTGGCGGCATTATATCTGCACAAAGTGTTCAGGGACAATTTACAAATCATTATTACGGTCAAAACATTGAAAAGCTGAATGAGGAGATAGAACACGGCCTGGGCGGGAGGCCGTATGTTACCGTGGAAAAAGAAAGGGGTAAGCATCGACAATATCCCATTGGAACGACAGTGAAACTAAAGGTTGGAACTGATCAATTTTATTGGGTGGCTATGGCCGACATGAACTACTATAATACGGCTGAGACGTCTCTTGATAAGGTTTTGGCGGCTTTGGACGGGTTGTGGAACTATATTGCAACGCAGGGGGAGATGGATGATGTCGTGTTGCCACTCATTGGTACGGGCCGTGGTCGACTGGATGTCGGAAGGATGAGAATGATTGCGCATATCGCGCAGTCCTTTGTTAAAGCGTCGACTGGACGGATTTTCACGAATAAGTTAGTAATTGTCATTCGAACAAAGGATGTAGAGAATTTTGGAATTAATTTATTCGCGGTAAGGGACTTGCTTAGTCATTATTTAGGGTGACAACCCTACCCAAATAAAAGGAATGAGGGCATTAGTACCTCCTTCCTATTTTAGTTTGATATCAATGTTATGTGTCAAGTGCTGGAGGTGAGATTACGAGTAGCTAGCAGTAACAAGGCAAAAAGGGGAAACCTATGGAAGTTCATTCTTCTTGAACTCGAGGGTGGAAAAGCTGGTATTGGTCATCCCATCCGACGTCTTCCGTGATTCGAAGCGTACGTCGTAAAGGTCATATTCCGCGGTGTCCTTCAATTGGCTTTTTGCGTAGGTCGCCAGGGTCTTCCCCAGTGCCCGTAGGGCCTGGTCCTCGGAAGGCACGTTTTTACCGTTGGTCACGGTGATCTGCATGACGCGGGTGACGGTCCCGTTCACGGATTTCTTGATCCCATAGAAATTGAAATTTTCGGCGGAGATCAGGCTGTCCATGTGCGATCCGATGGTATCGGTACCGACCCGGAAGTCGGGTGTGAGGGGCATGGACGTGGTAAAGGTGCACGCAACCATAAACAAAAGGAGGCAAGGCGTAAGGAATCTCATACCCCCAATATACGATATTTGTAAAATGAACCTTCCCTTCGCCCTCGCGGCCACCACCCTCTTTGCCGGAACCCTCGACGCCATTGGTGCGTCGGTGCATTTCTCATGGTCGACAAAAAGGGACCCCGCCAACCTATGGAAGTTCGTAGCAAGCGGGGTCTTCGGATCCAGGGCTCTGGAGGGAGGAAAGGCAATGGCCGCCTATGGATTATTATTCCATTACGCCATTGCCTTTGCCTGTACAGCCATGTACTTTTTGCTCTATAACGTGCTTCCGGTCATCCGGTCCTGGCCGCACGCTTCGGGAGTCGCCTATGCCTTCATCGTCTGGGCGTTCATGACCAAAATAGTCCTCCCCTTGAGCAAAGCGCCCAAACGGGTACGCTCACCCAGGGACGTGGCCATCAGCATAGGAATCCTCATCGTGTGTATCGGCCTACCCATTTCAGCGCTGACGCACTATTTCTACACCCACTAGCGGACGTCAACATTGAAGTCCACTCCCGGCGGATAAGGTTGATGACGATGGTCGTACCAGCCCCGCGTGTGGTGGTGGTAATGGCGGTAGTAGTGCCCTTCCACGCAGCCGGATCCCAAAATAGAGCAGACGGCCAGTAATAGGACCATGCCTAAGATTGTTTTACGCATAACGATAGCTTTATAAGTATTACTGAGAACACCGTGCCAAGATAGGTCAAAATTCAAAAAATGGGGTTAAAAGACGGTGCACAGGACGATCAACTATCCGTATTTTACCTGGCTAACACCTCTGCATATGAAACCACACATCTTCCTTATCGCCCTTCTTGCTTTTAGTTGCCTTAAGCAACCTACCATAAAAGAAAACAACAAATTCTGCCCCATTGAGTCCTTGAATATCGATGACTCCCTAACAATTATGACCGTCATATACAATGACGCGGGTAACCCCGTAGAATTGTCGAACTCCAATACCAGTGGCCTGAATCCTTATAATTTTTATTTCCGATACGACAAGCAAAACCGATTGTCGGACTATTTCTTTACGCTGGCAGGGGGTGAAATCGGGGCATTTGAATGGGATCACTACACCTATCCCAGGCCGGGAATCGTGGTAGATTCGAACTTTGAACTTGCAGGAACGTCGACCGGGCCGGCGCCTGATACTTCAGTGTTTAGAGAAATAATCCATACCTATCAGTTGGATGCCTTCGGCAGAATCATCAACACTTACGCAGGAACGGGCGTGAACGGTCAATTGATCGGCTCCGTGCAGTATGATGACCGGGGAGACCTGATCCGCCCCGGGGTGACCTATGACGACAACATCAACCCATACCAGACGAACCCGGTGTGGATGTTCATCAACCAGGATTATAGCTTGCACAATCCTTCCCTTTCCGCGTTCGGTGGCACTGAGATAGTGGCCGCAACCAATCCCCAGGGTCTGCCTACCATTCTTAAGATTCCGCAATTCCAATCCCAGGGAAATTCGTTTTTAGTGTTAATAAGTTACAATACCCTGGACATTGCATACGCCTGCAACGGCACTATTCCACAAACGCCGGCAAGTTCTTCCCGATAATCGCGTTCCACCCCATCTCGAAATTTTCCCGCGCAAAGTCGCGGTTGGGTGTATCGGGGAAGGTCTCCAGTCCCGTGTGGGTTAATTTGACGCGCGTGGCGTCCCCCTCATCGAACAGCTCGATGGTGACGAGGCTGTCCCCGGGGTAGCCCTGGTACCGCCAGGAATAGGACAGGCGCTGCAGGGGAACGACCTCGGTGACGCGGCAAAGATGGTGATAGACCATGTCCTTGTTCCGCCCCTCGAAGGTGAATTCGAAGCCGACCTCGGGCTTGAAAGCGGAGACGTCGAAGTACCACTTGCGCATTTGCGCTTCGTCGGTCAAGGCTGCCCAGACCTTCGCGGCGGGGGCCTTGATGACCTTTTCTACGATTATAGGGTTTGCCATAGGGCAAATATATGTGTAACGATTCAGTTACGCAAATAATTTACAACCCAAAGTTGTATTTTCAGGGGGCCATGAAGGACAAGGACTACATATGGCGGCTAATCGCGCGTAAACTGGCCGGGGAAGCTTCCCCGGAAGAGCTTAGCGAATTGGAGGCGCTATTGGGGAAGGATCCGGACAAAATGTTCACCCTTCATGTCCTGGATTCCTTTATGAAGTCCGGAGAGACGGCACCCACCCGGTCGGTGGAGGACGCCGCCGACCACCTTATGGAAAGGCTCCATCAACCTGTCCCCCAGGCCTGGGCTGCCCGGAAGGTTCACAAAGGGCGCCTGCTCAAAACGGACTTGCTTAAGAACCAACTCAAGACAACCTACCGGAATATCCTGCGCAGCAAGACCTTTTCCTTCATCAATATTTTCGGCCTTTCGCTGGGCATGGCCAGCGCCATCCTCCTGTTGCTGGTAATCCAAAACTGGTTGACCTTCGACCGCTTCCACCATAACGAGGACCGGATTTACGAGGTGTACAACCGCTCCGTGATCAATGGGGACATCGCGGTCTGGAGCGGCACCCCCATCCCCCTGGGGCCCGTCCTGAAATCGGATTACCGGGAAGTGGAGGCGGTGGCGCGGACGGCCTGGATCGGTTCCCTGATGTTCAATGTCGGGGACAACCACCTGAGGTCCCAGGGGCACCTTACCGATAACGACTTCCTGAAGATTTTCAACTTTCCATTACAGGAGGGTGATGCCACCAACGCCCTGAGCAAGCCCCATTCGATCGTGCTCACGCCCAAGCTGGCCAGGAAATTGTTCGGGGATGAAGACCCTTTGGGTAAAACGATCAACATCGACAGCAACGTGGTGTTCACGGTCACGGGCGTGACCAAACCCCTTCCATCCAACACGCGTTTCAACTTCGAGTACCTGGTTCCCTGGTCTTATATGAAAGAAATCGGTTGGGAAAGCAAGGATTGGGGATACAACACGGCCCATACCTTCGTCCTCCTCAAACCCGGGATCACGGAACAAGCCGCGGACCGCCTCTTCTCGAATATCGCCTCGGCCCACGATCCGACGGTGAAGAACCAACTCTTCCTGCATCCCATTCGGAAATGGGCGCTCTATAACAATTTCGTGAACGGGGAGGCTAAGGGAGGCACGATCCATTTCGTGGAAATCCTGGCCATGATCGCGGCCTTCATCCTGTTCATCGCCTGCATCAATTATATGAACCTGAGCACGGCGCGGAGTATGCGCCGCGCGAAGGAGGTCGGGATCCGGAAAGTAATGGGCGCGGGCAGGGCTGCCCTGATCTGGCAGTTCATGGGGGAATCGATGCTGATGGCTGCGGTTGCAGGGGTGCTGGCCCTGGGGGTTGCCCAGGCAGTCCTCCCCTGGTTCGACAAGTTGATGTTCGAGGAGTATGCCATCCCCTACGGCGACCCCCGCTTTTGGCTGGCAGCGCTGGGCTTCGTGGTGTTCACCGGGTTGGTGGCCGGCAGTTATCCGGCCCTTTATTTATCCGCCTATCAGCCTATTCAAGTATTAAAGGGCACTTTCAAAGCCGCTTTCGGCTTGGTGACCCCCCGGAAGGTCCTGGTGGTTTTCCAATTCACCATTTCGATCACCCTGGTGATCTGCACCTTCGTTATTTATCGTGAAGTCTGGTTCGCACGACACCGCGATTCGGGGTACGTGCAGGAAAATTTACTCTTTGTCTACATCAACGGGGACATCAAGAAAAACTACGACCCCATCCGCAGCGGGATGGAAGCCACGGGCGTGCTGAGCGGGATCACGCGCACCAATTCCCCCGTGACCGATTCCTGGAGTGACGTATCCGACCTGACGTGGCCCGGTAAACCCGACGATACGCGCATGGACTTCACACGCTACACCACCGATAAGGGTTTCACGAAGACCATAGGATTGAAAATCCTGGCCGGACGCGACATCGACGTAGAAGCGCATCCCGATGACACGGCCGCCATGCTGCTGAGCCGCGCCGCCGTTCAGGCAATGGGCCTGAAAGCGCCCCTTGGGGCCGTGATCCGCAGCCTCAGCCACTCATGGCGCGTGGTGGGCGTCGTGGCCGACTTCATTCCAAATTCCCCCTTCAATCCCATATGGCCCATCATCATCGAAGGAGACTATCATAACTTCGGCGCCATTTCCTTCCGCGTGGCCCACGACGTCAATACTGGCGAGGCCCTGGCGCGCGTAGGTGAGGTCTTCAAGAAATACAACCCAAACTACCCCTTCGAGGCAAAATTCGTGGACGAGCAATACGGGAACAAGTTCGCCGACGAGCAGCACCTGGGCACCCTGGCCACGCTGTTCAGTGGGCTGTCGATCTGCATTTCCTTCCTGGGCCTGTTCGCCCTGGCGGCATATATGGCGGAAAGCAGGATCCGCGAGATCGGTATCCGCCGCGTGCTGGGCGCTTCCATCGGAAACATCACGACTTTGCTGTCCATGGACTTCATGAAGTTGATCCTCGTGTCGTTCGCGATCGCTTCTCCTCTTGCCTGGTGGGCTATGCGGGCGTGGCTGTCGGACTATGCGTACCGCGTGTCTTTGAGTTGGTGGCTTTTTGCCATTACCGGAGGGGCTTCTTTTCTTATTGCGCTCGCGACGGTGAGTTATCAGGCCGTTTCGGCGGCGAAGGTGAGTCCGGCAGAGAGCTTGAAGGCTGAATAGATCCACCAAATGAACTGGTCACTTCCTATAAACTTGGTATAGAGGCCGAAATAATAGCAATGACTCCGTATAGGCCTAGGTAAGTGGGGAATAGGTGCAAATATTTTCTACTGCCTGGTGAAGTTTACAGGTGCAAGAAGGATATTTCCAATTCCAGATTTCAACGAGAGACTAGCTATATGTTCTCGGATAAACGGAAATATAATGGCAGGGGCATTAATTGTGGTAAACTGTTCATCTGAGTAAGAGGGCTCACCAATTTTATCAAAAATTCCCATCATTTTCACCCAAATAGAATACTTCACTGTTTCGTTTTGAATACCCTCTAGCGAAGCAACCACTTCCACCAAATAATGATTTGCAATATCATCTTTGGAGTTAACTATGTTTAAAGCAAACTTACTCTCAATCGGGTCTTGAAAATTGATTGCACTTTCGCGCTTAAAGTTGGCTTCCATAATCAAAATATTCACGATTCTAAATCCGGCTAATTCGGAAGGAGATGCTGACATAAATTTTGCTTTGTATTAGGCCGCCATGGCATAATTTGACTCACCACCAACCAAAGTGGCGATGTCTATCTGAAGGTTCTTAACCGCAATTAACCTTGAATCAATCTCCAAGTCGTTTGAAAATGAAAAGCGCAAATTTGGAAATAGGGAAGAAACAGTAAGCATGTCCTTTTGCAAAAATTGCATATTTTCTGGACCAACAATAGTACTATAATTAAATTCTACGCCGATAAGTAATTTATTAAAAACATCAAACCACGGAGAACTATTGACAAAAATTCCATTAAAATCAGGTTGAACCCATTCATAAATCTTTTGATTGAGGGTAAACGTCGGATCTGTAATCCTTAATGTGGAATCGGAACTAAGGAATGAAATATCTTCAGAAGGGAATTCCTTCCAAAAATCGTGTACGATTTTAATCCAAGCATCTTCCAATGCCTGATTGCCATCGTATTCCGATTGGGGTGTTAGTTCGACAATATGCGTTTCGGCATAATCGTTATACTTGTACTTGATTTCAACATTGGGAAATGATGAAGCAAGGGCCTGAAGGTTTGAATATAGAAATTCTTGAGCAAGCATACTAAGAAAAATTGCGTGTCAGTATATTTTTGATACTATCCGACTTTTGCATGGCCATGTATCCTTCGTCTTGATTGATCAAAACTTTGTGATAGTCCGACTTTTCTCTCAACTCTTTTAGTTCGGGCACCAAGCGTTGAAAATCCTTATATGCCTTTGGTTGTTTCTTTATTAAATCCAGTCCAATCAACTTAATCGCGCATGCATGGGTTCCGATTCGCAAAGATTTTAAATGTCCCAAAAAGGTCTGTTCTGTCATACCTTGCTTTTCAAAAAGGATGTGCAATGATAATTGGACAACACTGTAATAGCTACAATGAACACTAGGTGCGTAATAGTTATTTTCTAAACAAAGTTCTGCCGCCAACCTATTGAAATGCGACTTATCCCGGAATATAACGCTGCTCAAGTAGTAATCTTATATTTTATTAACAAATTCTATTTCGATCAAGAATATGTGGGATAGCGTTAAATAATAAGCCTTTGCAAATATCCCTAAACTGTGTCATTTATACAAGAAATATTATGTTTTTTAAATGCAAAGGCCAAATACGTACAAATACCTACCCTGTACGTTTAAATACTTAGGCGAATTTGAATACTCTAAAATTCCATTGTGAAATTATTCCTGGTACAGCTTTTTCACCTTTTTTCCGTGAGGCAAAAATTATTAGATAAAAAAATGTCTTTGGGTCGGGCATTCTCGATATTGAGTAGATTGTTTAAAAAAACGAATTGAAAATGCGTAAGTCAGGGACGTAACGATTCCTACAAAACTATAAAAACCAATTGCAATCAGAATGATAGAATAGCAACTATTAAACCAACCATCCGTAAGTATCTCCCTTACAAACTCCCCTCAAACGTATACTCCCCACTCCCCACCTCCACAGGAGAAGCAGCCCCCGGAACGAAAACCGTCGCCCGCGTATTCGCAGGAATCCGAACATGCATAGTCACAGCGCGACCCGACAAACTCCAGCCGGAATACACCACGCCGTAGGCAGTCTCGTAAGTCGCCTCCGCGTGCGTCAAGCGCCCCCCCGGATGCGGCTGGATCCGAATATGCCTGTACCCAGGCCCATCCTCGTACGTATCGATCCCCGAGATCACGCGGTACATCCAATCCCCGATCGCCCCATAGGCATAGTGGTTGAAGGAATTCATAGTCGGCGTTTCCAGCGAACCGTCGGTGCGGATACCATCCCACCGCTCCCAAATGGTCGTAGCGCCCTTGGTAACGGGATACAACCAACTGGGATACGTTTCTTGTTGCAGGAGAGTATACGCCAGGTCCGTATGTCCGAAGCGACTCAGGACTGGACACAGGTAAGAAGCCCCCAGGAACCCCGTGGTAAGATGGTCCCCATAGGTATGTACGTTGGCTACGAGGAGATCGACCGCACGGGGACGAAGCGAATCCGGCAAAATATCGAATTGCAAAGCCAGCACGTACGCCGTTTGAGTGGAAGATACGAGCCGCCCCGAAGGCGTAACGTATTCCCGCAAGAAGGCCGCTTTAATGCGCGCCAACAATGAAGAGTACGAAGCGACATCGGCCGAAAAACCCAACACCTGCGCCGCATGCACCAGCAGGTCGCAAGAGTGTATATAAAAACACTGCGCGATATAATATTTATCGGTCACCGCCGACATGCCGCTGTTGTCGTCCCAGGGCCGGAAGAAAAGCCAGTCCCCGAAGTGATCCCCCTTGTTCCACAGATCATTGGTGCTTACGCTGCGGATGTGGTCTACCCAGGCTTTCATGCTGGAGTATTGATTGCGCAAGATCGAAGTATCCCCATAGGCGAGATACATATTCCAGGGGATGATGGTCGCACAGTCGGCCCAGCCCGCCGACCCGAAATCGCAATCCGTGACGTTGGGGATGACGCAGGGGATAATGCCGTTGGGTAGTTGGTCCGCGCTCACGTCCTTGAGCCATTTGGAGAAGAAGTCGTGGACGTCCATGTTGAAGGTGGCCGTGCGTGAAAAGACCTGTGCATCCCCCGTCCAGCCGAGGCGCTCGTCGCGCTGGGGGCAGTCGGTGGGTACGTCCAGGAAGTTTCCCCGCTGGCCCCATTGGATATTGTGCTGGAGCTGATTCAATAAGGTATCCGAGCACGCCCAGGTGCCCGTTTTGGGCATGTCCGAGTATAGGGCTACGGCCTGGACATCCTCCGGGCGCGTGTCGCCCTTGTCAAACCGGATATAACGGAAGCCGTGGAAAGTGAAGTGGGGCTCCAAAGTTTCCTCGCTCCCACCACGCAGAATATACGTGTCCTGGGCCTTGGCGCCCCGAAGGTTGTCCGTGTAGAAATTCCCTTCCTTGTCGAGCACTTCGGCGTGGGACAGGCGGATGGTATCGCCTGCGTTGCCCCGGACCTTCAGAACCACCCAACCTACGAGGTTCTGACCGAAATCGAAAACCTTTTCGCCTTTGGGGGTCGTGATCGAGTGCACTACGTTAAAAGTCTCGTGTTTCCGGATGGGTTGGTTTTCGGTCCAGATGAGGTTCGACTTGTCATAGTCTTTTTCGACGACGCCGACCCAATTCGCAGGCGCCAACCGTTCGTCAGCGGTTTCGCCGTTGTAAATTTCGGAGCTGAGGATGTTACCCGTAGAAGACTGCCAGGAGGCATCCGTGGCAAAAACAGACGTGCTCCCATCGACAAACGTAATGTCCAGTTGGGCGAGCAGCGCAATGTCGTGCCCATACACCTCCTTGTTCCAAGCATACCCGATGAAGCCCCGATACCAGCCATTCCCCAGGACCGCGCCCAGGTCGTTGTCCCCATCGTGAAGCAAATCCTTCACGTCGTAAGCCTGGTAAGCGAGACGGTGCTTATAGCTTGTCCATCCGGGTGCAAGAAAAGCATCCCCGACACGTGCACCGTTGATGTGTGCCTCATACAGGCCGTGAGCCGTAATAAATAGGACCGCCGACTTGATTTTTTTATGCAGACTAAAGTCTTTTCGGAAATACGGACAGGGGCTTCCCACCGTATCCTCGAAACCGGGTACGATCCAGCGGGCTTTCCAGTCGGTCAACCCCATTCGCCACGTAGCAATCGAACTCCAGGGCGATACATGCCCCTGGTTGTCCCAGACCCTGACCTGCCAGGTGTACGCATGCCCTGCTTCCAGGGCCGGACCGGCATAGCGAACGCCCACCGAAGCGTCTGATGCAACGCGACCACTGCTCCAGGCGCCGACGCGCAGCTCATACGCCGTTTGCATCAGCCCCTGGGCCGGGCCCTGTAATTGCCAGCTCAGGCGGGGATGGAATTCCCCCAGCCCCAAAGGATCGATCAGGTCCTCGCAACGCAGGTGCTTTACCTGCACTTGAGCCCCGGCCCCCAGGCAGATTCCAAGGAGCAGGCATGTCATCGTTAGATATCTCATTTCAGCAATTTATCGATAATCAAATTAAGGACTTCCAGGAAGACCAGGATGATGATGATCCATTCCAGGAAGGTGCTGTTCCGGTACTGCGCCAGGTCCTTGAACAATTCCAGGTTTTCCCGGATGATTTCCAGCCCCTCCTTGATTTCACGAAAGCGGTCCTGCAAGTCGAAGGTGGCTTTCAGTCCCTGGTCGAGCTTATTCAACTGCTCGTTTTCCCACGTTTCGGGGGGCGAATCGAAGACGTAGAGGTTTTCGGAGATCCGGTTCTTGAGGTTCAGGGTCCGGGCGATATACTTCTTGAGATTCTTCCCCGAAATATCCAGTTTCCCCTTCCGCTCCAGGGTCCGGGTGTGGGCCGTCGTTTCCTCCTGGAGGTGGTCCGTTTGCTCTGAATAATAGTCCAGCGCCACCGATTGGGACACGTTCAGCATGACCAGGCGCAAGGCCTGGACATCCGCCCCCGCCAGCTCGACCTTGTTGTATCCGATCTTGGTCTCCGCGGCCCCCACGTCCACCTCGAACTCTTCGCTGAGGCTTCTTGGGTCGAAAGGGTTACGGCAGTAAGGCGAAAGGCGCTCCAGGAAGGCCGAGATCGCCTCGGGGGCGTAGTTCAGGAAGCACACCACCCCGTACTTGAAGACGTATACAAAGGCCTGGTCCCCCGTCTTATAAAAGAGCTCGTCCGCGTCGAACTGAAAGATATCCTCCTTATAAGCCGTACGGAAGGAACGGACGTCGATGCTGTCTGCTACCTGGAATGATAAGACCTTGCCCACGGGTGTTAATTTACGACCTTATCTTTGCTTCCTAAAGATTCCCGTTTGGACGCGCCTGTTTTCCTGTTCACTCCTCCCTTTACGCAGCTCAACACCCCTTACCCGGCCACGGCCTACCTGAAGGGATTTCTGCGCACGCGGGGGATACCTTCCGTGCAGGCCGACCTGGGGATAGAGGTGACGTTGTCGCTATTTTCCCGGGAAGGCCTCCAACGGCTCTTTGCGGGGCTCGTCCCGGCATCCGATAATACGTCTCGTATTACCTCTTTAAAAGAAAGATATATAGACGTCATCGACCCCGTCATCGCCTTTTTGCAGGGTAAGCTCCCCACCCTGGCGCACCGCATCGCGGGGCGCGGCTTTCTCCCCGAAGCTTCCCGCTTCGCGCAACTCGACGACCTCCAGTGGGCCTTCGGGAACATGGGGGTCCAGGACAGGGCCAAGCACCTGGGGACCCTCTACCTGGAAGACCTGGCCGATCTCATTACCGAATGCGTGGATCCCCACTTTGGGTTTAGCCGCTACGCGGAGAAACTGGGGCGGTCGGCCGACTGCTTCGATGAATTAAAAGAATCACTTGAAGCCCCACCCACGTACATCGACAATATTACATTAGCGCTCCTCAAGCAGCACATGGACGAGACCAGCCCCTCTTTGGTCGCCATGTCCGTACCCTTTCCCGGAAACCTCTATTCGGCCTTGCGCTGCGGAGGATGGATCAAGGAACATTATCCCTCCGTGAAGGTGGCGATGGGGGGAGGGTATCCCAATACGGAGCTGCGCAGCCTGTCCGACCCCCGTGTCTTCGATTACGTTGACTTTATCACCCTTGACGACGGGGAAGCGCCCCTGGAAAGCCTCTACCGGGGCGGTCCCTTCAAGAGAACCTTCATCAACGGACCTGAGGGAGTCGAATTCCGAAATGACGCCACCATCCCGGACTATAAACAAGCAAATGTCGGCACCCCCGATTATCACGACCTCCCCCTCGACCGTTATATCTCTGCCATCGAAATCGCCAACCCCATGCACAGCCTGTGGAACGACGGGCGATGGAACAAGCTCACCATGGCCCACGGCTGCTATTGGGGGAAGTGCACCTTTTGCGACATTTCGCTGGACTATATCCGTCTGTACGAACCCATGACGGCGCGTCTCCTTTGCGACCGCATGGAAACCCTCATCGCCGAAACGGGCCAAACGGGATTCCAT
>Ga0206875_1034_pt1 | contig 38411 bp, 26 predicted proteins | sample Alteio_BWOrgCont_9_FD_152616 | JGI IMG/M metagenome (GOLD analysis project Ga0206875, IMG submission 152616) | Enriched cells from forest soil in Barre Woods Harvard Forest LTER site, Petersham, Massachusetts, United States -... | ecosystem: Environmental > Terrestrial > Soil > Temperate forest > O... | reverse complement strand
TTCTTTTTCGCAAACTTCAGTCAGGCGCGCCATATCGGGAATCGTCTGAACGCGATAACCGAGGTCTTGCAGGCGATTGGCCAATTGGCCGCCGGGCATCAGGTTGGAATAGTGCAGCAGAGCCAGGGGTTTGCTCATGTCAGGACGGGTCTTTCTGTGTGCCACGAAGTGCTTTGCTCATAAGCGTGGGCCAGTTTCAAAATCGTTTCTTCACCGAATGATTTGCCCAGCAATTGCAGGCCGATCGGCAATTTTGGCTCGCGCGTGAATCCGCAAGGCAGGCTTAATCCGCAAATCCCGGCGAGGTTACACGAGATGGTGAAAATATCGGACAAAAACATCTGCAAGGGGTCGCTTGTCTTTTCCCCGATCTTGAACGCGGGGGTCGGGCTGGTTGGCGTGATGATGGCATCAACTTTGGCAAAGGCGTTGGTGAAATCCTGCCGGATGAGCGTGCGGACTTTTTGGGCGCGGAGATAAAAGGCGTCGTAATAGCCGCTGCTGAGGACGTATGCGCCCAGGATGATGCGGCGTTTGACTTCGGCGCCGAACCCAGCCCCGCGCGTCTTGCAATAGAGATCAATCGGGTCCACGCCATCGACGCGCGCGCCGTAACGGATGCCGTCGAAGCGGGCGAGGTTCGCGCTGGCTTCGGCCGTGGCCACAATATAGTAGGTCGCAACGGCGTAATCGGTGTGGGGCAGGGAAATCTCCACGATCTCCGCGCCAAGCTTTTCAAAATGTTTGACAGCAGCATCGACAGCGGCCTGAATTTCGGGATCGGCCCCGCCCACGGCGTATTCTTTGACCAGGCCGAGTTTTAATCCTTTGACGTTGCCATCCAGTGCAGCGGTGTAATCCGGCACTGCCACCGGCACGCTGGTCGAGTCGCGCGGATCCTGTCCGCTGATGGCGCCGAGGACCATGGCCGTGTCGCGGATGTTCTTGGCGAAAGTTCCAATTTGATCAAGCGACGACGCGAACGCCACCAGCCCGTAACGCGAAACGCGGCCGTAGGTCGGTTTCATCCCGACGCAACCGCACAGGGCAGCGGGTTGCCGGATGGAACCGCCGGTATCGGTGCCGAGCGCGGCGATGCATTCGTCCGCCGCGACCGCCGCCGCCGAACCGCCCGATGACCCGCCCGGAATGCGCGAGGTATCCCAAGGATTGTGCGTGGGGCCGAAGGCTGAATTTTCCGTGGAACTGCCCATGGCAAATTCATCCATGTTCAATCGCCCAAAAACAATCGCGCCCGCAGCTTGCAGTTTTTCCACGACGGTCGCGCTGTAAGGAGAAATAAATTTGCCGAGAATTTTTGAGCCGCAATTCAATGGTTGACCGCGCACGGCGATGACGTCCTTCAACGCAATCGGAACGCCCAGGAGCGGTTTGCCCTTCGCGCCGCCGGCGATTGCCTTGTCGGCGGCATCAGCCTGGGCCAGCGCGTCCGCCGCATCGTAACTGATAAAGGCGTGGATGCGGCCTTCGACGGCCTGGATGCGGTCGAGGCAGGCCTGCATGGTTTGGCGCGCGGAAAATTCGCGCCGGGCCAGTTTTTCGGTTAGTTGCGAAACCGTGAATTGATTGGGATGCGACGGCGTAGTCACTTTCGCTTACTCCACAATCTTCGGCACCATGAAAAGCCCGTTGGCCGCGGCCGGCGCGTTGCGCAACGCTTCCTCGTTGGTGAGACCGGGGCGAACTTCGTCGGCGCGAAAAACGTTGACCAGCGGGACGGCGTGGGCGGTCGGCTCAATTTTGCTGACATCGAGTTGATTGAGCTTTTCGATGTAGCCGAGGATATTGGCCAATTGCGCGCCGAACTTTTCCTGTTCGTCCTGCGTCAAGCCGATGCGCGCCAGGTGCGCCACATATTTGACATCAAAGTCTCCCGCCATAAAAAATCAATCCTCGTCGAATTTTCGTTTGATCAAGGCTTCGATCTCGGCCAGGGCCTCGTTGGAATCGTCGCCATCGCAACTGACGGAGAGCGTGCTGCCGGGACCGGCCGCGAGCATCATCAGCCCCATGATGCTCTTGCCGTTGACCTCTTCGCCATCCTTGGAAACCATGATGTTGGAAGTGAAACGATTAGCCGTCTTGACAAACAACGCGGCGGGACGGGCGTGGACGCCCAATTTGTTGATGACAACAAAATCGCGCCGTTGCACATGCTTGCCACCCGGTTTCTTTGCACTACTCATTGTCCGATATTGTCAGGCTTTGCAGGGAAATTTCCACTGAATTATAGCTGAATGTTGCCGGCCATCTGGGCGATCAACCGGTCGTTCAATTCCTTGGCCGGGTTTTGCCCGGAGGATTTAAGCTTGATTTGGAAGGCCGCCACTTCAATCAAGCGGGCTAAATCACGCCCTGGCCGAACTGGGATGATAATGTGCGGCACTTCCACGCCAAGGATTTTTACGTATTCCAGTTCCATGCCCAAACGGTCCACGTCCGGCACTTCGTTCCACGCTTTCAAGGTGACGACAAGGTCCACCTGCTTTTGCGTGCGGATGCTGCGAACGCCAAACATCGAAGCGACGTTGATGATGCCAATCCCGCGAACTTCCATGTGGTTGCGCGTAACTTCCGCGCTGGTGCCGATAATTTCGCGGCCGTCCAAAAGCGTGACGCGCGTGATGTCATCGGAAACGAGGCTGTAACCGCGTTCGATCAGGGCGAGGACGCTTTCGCTTTTGCCGATGCCGCTTTCGCCGCGAATGATGACGCCGACGCCCAGAATATCGACCATGCTGCCAATCTCGCTGCCGCGCGGCGCGAAAAGCATTTCCAGCGCGAGAGTGGCGAGGTTGATGAACTTCATCGTAATCATCGGCGTGACGAAAATCGGCACCTGGGCTTTTTCGGCGGCGCGGATGAACGCTTTGTCCGGCTTTAAGTTGCGGGAAAAAATGATGGCCGGGATTTTGAAGGAGAGCAGATTCACGTAACGTTTTTCCCGTTCCTGTTGCGAGAGCGCCTTGAGAAAAAACCATTCGGCGTGGCCGATGGCCTGGAGGCGTTTGCTGGCAAAATAACGCGTGAACCCGGCCAGGGCCAGGCCCGGGCGATTGACGGTCGGTTCGCGAATGATGCGCTTGAGCCCGCTGGCGCCGGCCACGAGTTTCAGCTCCAAACTGCGGGATTCACCGGTGTAAAGCCGCTCGACCGTAATGGTATCGCGTTGCATGTGAACCGGAGTATGGAGGATTCTTTGGCGTTGGTCAGCCTGAAAATTTGACTCCGATAAGTCAGCCGGAAATGGGCGAATTTTCTGGCTGTGTTCGCGGCGTTCTTGTGGTTGAATGGATGAGCCCGTCGAAAACGAGTTTCGGAATGAGCAACATAATTCAGCCCAATTTTTTTATCATCGGCGCGGCCAAATCCGCCACGACGTCGCTCAGTTCCTTGTTGGAGACTCATCCCGAAGCGGGCATGGTGCGCAGGAAGGAAGCGCATTTTTTCTCGTTCGACCAGAATTACATCCGGGGCTGGGAATATTACTTGACGCAGTTCAGCCATTGCGCCGGCAAGAAGGCCATCGGCGACGCGTCCACCTCCTATTCCCGCATCCGCTATTATCCGAATACCCTTCCCCGCCTGCACCACCATGCGCCCGACGCCAAAATTATTTACATGGTGCGGCATCCCATCAAGCGAATGGAATCCGCTTACATCGAGCACGCCTGCGCGCCCAAGAGCCAGGCCTTTCCGTCCATCAACGACGCCATCCGCCATTTATCGATGATCGTTGATTCCAGCCGCTACTGGGAAGTGTTCGACGCCTATCGACAGAAGTTTGATGAGTCAAGAATTAAGATCGTATGGTTCGAGGAATACGTGGCGGACCAGGCGGCGGTTTTCAAGGATGTTTGCCGGTATCTGGAAATTGACGATTCCTTTGTGCCTGATTTTTCCGCCGAGCGCACCAACAGCCGCGAGAATGCCGCCACCCGCATGACCAGGCTGGGCCGCTCCGATATCAAACTGGACGTCACCTGGGACGAAGGCGTGCGGCAGTGGGTGATTGATCAAATTCGCGAAGACAATTTGCAATTCCTCGCGCATTTCGGCCGGCCTAAAAATTATTGGGGCGAACTCTTTTGATCCGCGGGACCTTTGTGGAGACGAGCGGAAAGTTCGGCAACCGTCCCGGCATATTTTGGATCGTTGGCCAGATTTTTATATTCGTGGGGGTCGGCGATTTGATCGTAAAGTTCCGTGCCTTCGTCTCCGTTGACCCATTCGGTGTAACGCCATTGCTCGGTGCGAATGGAGCGCCCCATCTTGTGCGCTGGACGTTCGACCTGGGTGAAGGCGGGCCGGTCCCAAGGCGTGCTCGGATTATCCAACAACGGCCTCAAGCTCGTTCCGGCCACGGGGACTGGAGGCGTTAACCCGCACAAATCCGCCAGCGTCGGATAGAGGTCGGACAACTCGACCGTGCGCAGGCAGGTCGTGCCGTAATTTTTCGCGTGAGGTTCCCGGATCATTAACACGACGTGCGCGGATTCCTCGAAGAGGAGTTTTTTCTGCCATTGTCCGTGTTCGCCGAGGCACCAGCCGTGATCGCTCCAGACAACAATCAACGTATTGTCCTCCAAGCCGAGCCGTTTGACAGCGTCCATGACGCGTCCGAATTGCGCGTCAACAAAACTGGTCGCCGCATAATACGCGCGCTTGAAAACACGCAGCTTTTCCGGGTCGAGGCCGTAATTGGGCGGGTTTACGGTGAGAGCAATTTCGGGAATTTGATCCATGTGATTCGACGGCTCCACGGGCAGCGTGATGTCTTTCAATGGATAAAGATCAAAATACGGCTTCGTTGCGATTTCCGGCACATGCGGTCGATAAAATCCGCAGCCGATGAAAAAAGGACCGTCCTTATGCGCCTCCAGCATCTTGATGGTTTCATTGGCGACTTTGCCATCGGTTTGCTCGGCATCGGTGCCTTTGGCCTCCATCCAGCACAGGGCCGCCCCAAGAGTTTTTATCCACTCGGTGACGTTGATGACATCCTTTTCATCATCCTTGTCGCGACCTTTGGGGTTAACGACCTGATTCCAGGAAGGCGCGTCGTCCAGGCCATCGGTGCCGATCATTTCTGGCACATTGTAATGAAACATCTTTCCAACGCGCCCTGAAAAATAGCCGTTATTCTTGAAAAGTTGCGGCAGCGTGACAACGTTCGGAAAAAGATCCCGAACCTGCTCGCTGAAACCGTGAATCTTTGTCGTATCCGGCCGCATGCCGCTCAGCAAAGAGGAACGGCTGGGATTGCACAGCGGATATTGGCAGTAGGCGCGTTCGAACCGGACGCTATCTCGCGCAAACTTGTCCAGGTTCGGCGAACTGACCTCCGGATGCCCGTAACAGCCCAAGGCGCACGTCAGGTCGTCGATGGCGATGAACAGCACATTCATCCGGCGCGGCGGCTCGCTCGCATGCAACGGTAAGCAGAGGGAAAACAGAACAAAGCACGCGAGTAATCGACGCATAGTTATCAGCGCATTGATGATGTTCGACTCTTTTTTTGGGAGCGAGGAAAAAATGACAATTGGAGAGGTCAAACTTTCCGGCTGTGTTCATCTGAATTTTGTGGTTAAATAGGCCGAACTCGCCCATGCGGGTCCTGAATGAACAATACGGTTCAGCCCAATTTTTTCATCATCGGCGCGGCCAAGTGTGCCACGACGTCGCTGGCTTCGTTGCTGGCCTTGCATCCCGCGGCGGGCATTTCCCGCATCAAGGAGCCGCACTACTTTTCGCGCGACGAGAATTACCGGGTGGGCTGGCCGAAATACTTGGAACTGTTCACTCATTGCGCCGGAAAAAAAGCCGTCGGCGACGCCTCCACTTCCTACTCAAGAATTCGTTACCACAAAGCCACCGTGGAGCGCATCAAGGCGCATGTCCCGGACGCCCGTATCATCTATATGGTGCGCCATCCGCTGAAACGGATCGAGTCCGCTTACGTCGAGAATATTTGCACGGCGGGCAGCCCCTTGTTTGCCACGTTGAACGACATGATCAAACTGCAACCGATGATCGTCGATTCCAGCCGTTATTGGGAAGTCTTTGACGCCTACCGGCACGCGTTCGAGGAAACCAAAATCAAGGTGATCTTTTTTGAGGAATACATCGCTGGCACCGTGGCCGCGTTTCAGGATGTTTGCCGGTTTTTGCAAATCGACGATTCAGTTGTGCCCGATTTGAAACGCGAACGCGTCAACAGCCGCGATGAGGCCGCCGCCCGCATGGCAAAACTGGGCCGGGGCAATTTCCCCATCAACACGACCTGGGACGAGACCGTCCGGCGTGAAGTGCTGGACCGCTTGCGCGAGGACAATTGCCAGTTGCTGGCGCATTTCGGTAAGCCGAAGAGTTTTTGGGGCGATCTATTTTGAGATGAGCGAGACGCTCCAGCCTAATTTTTTTATCATCGGCGCTCCCAAATGCGCCACCACGTCGCTGGCCTCGTTGCTGACGACCCATCCGCAGGCCGGCATCGTGCAAAACAAAGAGGTCAATTTTTTCTCGCATGACAAGTTTTATGCGCAGGGATGGGAGCGGTATTTGCAGCTCTTCAGTCATTGTGTCGGCAGAAAGGCCATCGGCGACGCATCCACCGCCTATTCGCGCATTCGCTATTACCCGAATACCATTTCGCGGCTGCACCAGCATGTGCCGAATGCCAGGATCATTTACATGGTGCGGCATCCGTTGCAGCGCATGGAATCCGCCTATTTCGAACATGCCTCCAGCCGCGGTTGCCAGGTGTTCCCATCCATCAACGAAGCCGTGCGCGCGCAGCCGATGATCATTGATTCAAGCCGTTACTGGGAGGTGTTTGATGCCTATCGCCAGAAATTTGATGAGTCAAGAATCAAGATTGTCTGGTTCGAGGAATACGTGGCCAACAGGACGGCCATTTTTCAGGATGTTTGCCGTTTTCTGGAAATCGACAACACCTTCGCCCCGGATTTTTCCAGGGAACTCACCAATAGCCGGCGAAAAGCCCCCGAGCGAATGGCTCAACTCGGACGGGAGAATGTCACGCTTAACACGACTTGGAACGAGGAAACCCGCGCATGGGTGATTGACCAGATTCGCGAGGACAACTTGCGGTTTCTGGCGCATTTCGGAAAGCCAAAGAGTTTTTGGGGCGACCTGTTTTAAGCGGCGTTCCGTGGAAAAGCTGTTTGAAATTATTTTCGAGGACGACGATTTGCTCGTCATAAACAAACCCGCCGGGCTGGTTTGCCATCCGACGAAAAATGGTGAGCTTTCCAGCTTGATTGGGCGGATTCGACTTCACCTCGGCGTCGGCGCGTCCGCGCATTTGATTAATCGACTTGACCGTGAAACCAGCGGAGTTGTTTTGGCTGCCAAGAATCCAGAGGCCGCTGGAATTCTCGGCAAACTTTGGGAAACCCGCGCCGTGGAAAAGGAATACCTGGCCATTGTCCACGGGACGTTGCGGGATGACGCTGGCCAGATTGATCTGCCTCTGATGGCCGATAAAGCCAGCGCGGTTGCGGTCAAAAGTTGCGTGGGCGAGGGCGGCGTGGCGGCCCGAACGGATTTCCGGGTGGAACGGCGTTTCCATCGGGCGGAAGGCGATTTCACCCTGTTGCGAGTGTGGCCTCGCACCGGTCGAAAACATCAGATTCGCATTCATCTCGCGGCGATAGGGCATCCCATCGTCGGGGACAAACTCTACGGCGGCGACGAAGATCTGTATCTCGCCCTCGTACAGAATCGCCTGACCGACCGCCAGCACGAAAAGCTCATTTTGACAAACCACGCCCTGCACGCCGAACAGTTGCGCTTTGACTGGCGCGGCGAAAAGAGAATATTTCAAGCAACGCCTTCCAGCGAATTTGCCGAATTTCCGATCATTCTTCCTGCTGATTAATTTATGGCCTCACCGGCCAGACAATGACTTTTTCCGGAGGAACATCTCCAAAAGCGAACGGCAGCGGAGCGAAGACGGAACTGTAAAAGCTCGCGCCGACGTTCTCATTCATGTCAGTGAGATATCGCGGGCCTTGGGTGACCAAATCGGTTCCCGGAGTGTCCGGTCGTTCTGTGTCGTTATTGTTTAGGGGCACCGCCAGAAAATCGCCGGTATGGACGGCTGGGTGTTTCATGTCAAACGCAGGGTCGCCCAATTTGGCCATATAGAACTGATAGCCCCAATGACCTTCTACCCATAACTTTTGACCGCCTCGACCGAAAGCTTCATGTGTTTTCAGCGCAGTTTGACGGACGGCTTTGGCCAGAAAAAAATCCGACCGTGCGACGAAGAAAGCCAGAACAGCGCCGGCGGCTAAAGGCAGCGCTAAACGAAGTGGCGCCATTGTGGAGGGGTTTTGTTGCACATTCATTTTTTGCAACCGGCGCACGAGCAGAATTGCAATGGCGGGCGCCATGGGGAGAATGGACCGACCGTTGATCGTCCAATTTAAAACCGCAGTGAAAACAAACGTTCCAAACACCCAGAAGCTCAGCAACCAAGAATGGGGGTCGCGTCGTCCTTTCCAAAGATCCATTCCCGCGAGAAACAGTGCTGTCAATCCTCCGATTGCCCAGAATACAACTTGAATTTCCACGAGGGTATTGGCCTGGCTTTGAATCCGATCATAGGTTCGGAGCAGAGATCCTGCATAGACGAGAGCAAGTCCCAAGAGCAACGCTCCCCGAATCACTGCCAGGTAAGTCCGAGGCCGCCATAACCACGGCGCCAAAAGATTCCGCGGTTGGCCCTCTCGAGGCATCCCACTGCGCGACCACCACAGCCATGGGGTAAAAAAATTGACCGGCGCCAGGCAACCACCCATGAATGCAAATGCAATTGTGCATTTTGTAGCGATTGAGCCTCCGTTGCTCTCATGGCCGGCATAATTTGCGGCCTGCAAGAAGATGTTGTGATTATAGAGCTTGTGCGCAGAGACCAACCAACCTCCCAACATGAGCACTGGAATGCAAAGACAAAGCGCCGGTGTAACGAAGCGGCGTTTGCTTACCCCGCTGTAAAGAGCCAGAAGTGGAATAAGAGCGATTCCAAAATACTTGGTCAACGCCGCGAAACCGATTAATGCACCGCTGACGGCTAGAAGCCACGAAGCATCTTCTTCCGTTCCCTTTATCCAAAAAACGACGGCCCATACCCAAAACGCCACCATCAATACGTCGCACATCACCGTTGTGCTCGAAACCATGAAAACCGGAGTGAACAAAGTTAATAATGCGGCGAGAAATGGTCGCGGACACAGACGGCGGGCCAGTTCGTATGTTCCCAAAATAAGCGCGATTGCCGGCAGCAAAAATGCCACATGCAGTGCGATTTCATTCCAGCCAAGAATGCCAGCCGCCCCCGCGATATAGTACGAAGCCAGCGGTGGATTTTCCGTCACATTCCACATCGGCTGAGGCGTGCCGTACCAATTCACGTCGAACCCAAACGGATTAAACGGATGAGCGTGGATTTGTTGCGCCGCCCAGATAAAGAGCGGGTCGTCCATATTGAACGGTTTGGCCAGGAACGGTCCCAGAGCGATGCAGACACAAAGTGTCAAAACGAATTTCGGATGGGAATTCGTCCATTTGCTCAAAATCGTCCAAAAGCGGCCGTTCACACGGCAGATTCTGCTTTTGACACGCCTCCGGTCAAGCGCGGGCTTCCAAAACCGCCAAAGTCACTGGAAGTGGGCACGGGCAAAAGTTGGCCAATTTTCGGCTTGCCCGCAGTGTCCCAAAATTGGGGGTGTGTCCACTTTTCGCGCGCACAAAATGCAGGTTTCCGCTAAAGTTTCTTGGAAAACTGCCGTCCCTAAGATTAATTTTCACGCAGGGACCAGGATATTTTGTCGGCGCAAATGGCTAATTGTGAACATATTACATCTCATCTGATAAAACATAAAAATTGTTCAAAAAAACTTAAAAAATCCCTTTACAAACCCGATGAAAAAGGGCAGTATTTTGGGAGATGCTTATCAAAGCACAGTCAAAGAAATGTCTGAAAAAGATGCAAAAAACCGTTGACATGCATTTTGGCATCTGAGATAGTCACACACACGGAAACGACAGAACAACAAAACGCAAATCTTATGAGAACTAAAACACTAGCCCTTTCAGCGATGCTCGGTGCGCTCGGTGCCGCATCCGCCATTGCTCAGACCAACGTCTATTCGATTAACGCCGTCGGATACATCAATTTAGTGCTGCCCAATGGGTATAGCATCATCTGTAACCAGTTGACCACAACCAACAACACGGTTGGTGGTATTTTCCAGAACACCGCTGCCAATAACTATCAGTGGAACAATTGCTTGGTTCTTAAATTTAACACGGCTGATGGAAAATACGATCAGACTGATCAAGGTAGTAGTAGCTATGCGAGTGGTTGGATTAGCGGTGGAACAATGACGATGAACCCGGGTGAAGCAATTTGGTTCGCGAATAAAACCGGGTCGGTTCAAACAAATACCATTGTTGGAACGGTCCCGCAAGGCACAAACACCGTCAACATCGTCAACGGGTATCAGATGATTGGATCCCCGGTTCCGTTTTCGGGTGACTTGGTCACAAACATGGGTTTCACAAACTACGTGTTCGGCAGTAAGGTTCTTACGTTCAATAACGCAACAACTCATTACATCAGCTATGCTTCCTCGTCCAGCGGCTCAGCCGGATACATGAATCAATGGTTGGCACCAGGTGATCCCCAGTTGGCGGTCGGTCAAGGCTTTTGGTATAACTCCGAACCCGGGCCGACGCCTTGGGTGCAGATTTTCGAAATCAATCCGTAAACTAATCCAACCAGTAAAACAAACACACTCAAATCAACAATATGAAAAAAACACTCATCTTAGCCGCCTCATTGCTCGGCGCAGTCGGTGCCTATGCGCAAGGCACTATCGTCATGGACGATGCGCAATCCGATGTAACCATACATATCTTTGCGCCGCAAACCGCGACGCCGGGCACTGAAGTAACCGGCGACCAAGGTTCTGCCACCCCAGGCACTGTTACAGGTGGTGTCACTACGGATATCTATTACAACAACGGCGTTAACGGCAATTATGCCGGTGGTGCAACAGCTCAAACCGGAACAACCTCTTCGGCCACGACTGGTGGATCGACGGTTTATACCGGTGGTGCAATTGGTAACACGTTCACTGGCAATCCGACTGCGGCCGGTACCTACAACTACAACAACGGCAGCGACTACAGCGTTGAATTGTTTGCCGCTGCTGGCTTCAATGCGCCGGCTACCTCGTTGCAGCCTATAACGCAATACCTCACGACAATCGCTACCGCATCAGCCAAAGGTGGGTTGTTCAAGAATATCAACGTCAGCAGCGATCCTGGAATTGCCAACACGACCGGCAATCAAGCGACGCTCGCGCTCGTAGCTTGGTACAACGGAGCTGGTACCTACACCAGCTATGCCGCCGCTCTCTCAGCGGGTGTTCCCACTGGAATGTCTCCTACGTTTAACGACGGAGCTTTGGGTGGTTTGGGTTCTGGAACCCTGTCAACACCTAACGATCTGCAAGGTGCGGAAAGCTTCAGCTTGGTTGTTCCGGTTCCGGAACCCAGCACGATCGCTCTTGGCGTGATTGGCGCGTCCACTCTGATTTTCCGCCGCCGTAAGAAATAAACGGCTGATTTAATCTCACGGAGCCGCCCGCAAGGGCGGCTCTTTTTTTTGTCCATGGCACATCGTCGGAAAGGAGACACGCTCCTAGGATGCCTCATTTTAGGCTTGGGGACGCTCCTGCTCTACGCGCCTGTAGTCGGGTTTGATTTCATCAACCTCGACGATTCTCGTTACGTGGTAAACAACTTCCACGTCAACGGCGGGTATCATTGGCGAGAGTTCCCTTGGTATCTCCAAGTGGGCCATGCGGGCAACTGGCATCCGTTGACGTGGATCTCACACGCATTGGATTGCGAGTTCTTCGGCCTGAAACCGGGATCACATCATTTCGTTAATGCCTTCACCCATGCCATAAACTCCATCTTGCTCTTTGTCTTTCTGCGTCGTGCTTCCGGTGCGTTCTGGCGAAGTTTTGTAGTGGCGGCTTTGTTTGCCTGGCATCCGGTCCATGTCGAGTCCGTGGCATGGATAGCCGAGCGAAAAGACGTTCTCAGCACCCTGTTCTGGATGCTCTCCCTTCTGGCGTGGCTGGGATACGTCCGAAATCAAACAAGCAAAGCCTCGAATTCATATTATCTCTTGGCACTTTTCTTGTTTGCCTGTGGGTTGATGTCCAAGCCCATGGTGGTGACCTTTCCGTTCGTCCTTCTACTTCTGGACTGGTGGCCTCTCGATCGCCTTGTCCTTGGTAGGGCGGGCACTCCGCTGCCCGCCGTCCCGGCCTTGGGTGGTAGGGCGAGCCTCTGGGCGAGCCGTTCCTTCAGCACGCTGCTGATCGAAAAAACCCCCTTCTTCCTCTTATCCATCGGCTGCTGCGTTCTGACCGTAATCGCACAACGACGAGGAGAAGCGGTTTCCTCGTTATCGGATCTACCGTTCCACTTCCGTTTGGTAAATGCCGCCGTCTCCTATCTTCGATACCTGGAGAAGATTTTCTGGCCGACAAATCTGTCGATCATTTATCCCTTCGCAATTTCATGGCCGACTGGGGAGATTATTCTCGCGGGCGGAATGCTTCTCGCGATTACCGCATTCGTTATTTGGCAGCGATTTCCCCGAAGATATTTTCCCGCCGGCTGGTTCTGGTTTCTTGGCACGTTGGTCCCGGTCATCGGGTTGCTGCAAGTTGGGCTTCAATCCATGGCTGACCGCTATACCTATATTCCGTCCATCGGCATTTTTATCGCGATCTGCTGGGGAGCTTACGATTGCGTGAAGACATGGCGGAATCATCAAGTGTATTTATCCATTGGCGCGGTGGCCATCCTGGCGGGGTGCATCGTCGTTTCTTGCCACCAGATTCAGTATTGGAAGAACAGCGGAACTCTCTTTTCACACGCCATCGCGGTGACGCAGGACAACTATTACGCCCGCGTGAATTACGCGAATTATTTGACCTCGGTAGGGAAGATTCACGATGCGGTGAATCAGGCTGAGGAAGCCGTGCGTATCAATCCAAACGATCCCACGACTCACGCTGCGTTGGGCGAGGCTCTGTTGGCGGAAGGAAAGCCCGGTCGGGCTGCTGAAGAACTGCAAAAAGGCCTGGCCATCCAATACATTCCGAGTGATGCCGTCCAATTGGGAATGGCTTTTGCGCAAGAGGGTAAAACTGGAGACGCCATCTCCCAATACCGGAAGGTTCTCGATGCAAACCCAGACCAGCCAGATGCTCTTAACAACCTGGCGTGGCTTTTGGCTGCGTCATCTCATCCGGAATATCGCAACGGTACCGAGGCTGTTCAACTGGGAGAACGAGCCTGCGCGGTCACACACAAAAGCGAGCCACTTATGATTGGCACATTGGCGGACGCCTATGCCGAAGCGGGAAGATTTGACGAGGCCGTCGCCACCGCGCAAACGGCGCATGACGTTGCGACGGCACAGGGGAAAAAAACCGTGGCAACAAGAAATCTTGAATTGCTGGAGTTGTATCGGTCTCATCAAGCCTATCATGAAAAGCCGTGAACCCGAGAATCGATGGACTTGAACCGGAAAGCTCCGACAACCGACTTTGATTCGCTTTCGCCGCGAATGCAGGCGGTCTTCCGTCGGCTGGCGCCGTTGGCGATGGTCGGTGTTTTGGCCCTGGTCGCATGGCACTGTTTCTTCGATCCAAAGATTCGATTTTTGTCATCGGGTCCGGGCGATTGGATCGTTTATCCTCTTCCTCCACGCGCCCCTACTTATCAAGGCATTGAGCTGACCGGCGCGTTCCGGCGTTCGTTTGTGTTGCCCGCCAAACCCGCCACCGCGATTCTTTCCATGCGATGCATGACGAACGGCGAACTTCGCATCAATGGCCAAGTGGTCTCGCCACTGATCTCCCCGACTGAAAATTGGAAAAATACCATTCGATTTGATGTTGGCGAATATCTTCATCAGGGAAGCAATGAGATTTCGGTTTTTGTCACGAATCTTTTGGGCCCGCCGGCCCTGAGTTTGGAACTTGAAACTGACGGTTTTGTTCTGAAGTCCGATAGCCAATGGGAAGTGTCTGTATCAGGCTCTGAATGGAAATCGGCTCAATTGGCTTCCGCGACCCCCCTGCCAGGCAAAGGCAACGTCTTCGCTTTCGTTGAAACGACGGGAGAGGCATTCGGACGATGCTGGCCCTGGCTATGCGTTTTTACCGTCGTTTCCGTCTGCGGAATTGTGCTGCTGGAATATTTATTTCGACGGATTAACGATCCCAAGTCGGTTAAAATTCTCCGTTGCGCAAGTATATTTGCCTTAGCTGCAGCCTGGGTGCTGCTGTTGGTCCACAATATTCCACTGATGCCCGCCGTGACCGGATTTGACGCGAGATCGCATCTTCTCTATGTCAAATATATCCAGGAACGCGGCCATCTGCCAACCGCCCACGAAGGCTGGGAAATGTTTCAAGCGCCACTTTACTATGTCACCTCCGCGGTCTTGCTGAATTTGATCAAGGCAAAGGTGTTTCAAGCGGCGGGAGTGATGGCGTTGCGATATTCAAGCCTGGTCATTGGCGCAATCAATCTGACGTTGGTTTTTATGGGGCTGCGCCTGATTTTTCCAACCGATTGGAAAAAGCCGCTGGCCGGATTGGTGTTGGCCACGTTTTTGCCGGCGCAGATCTACATGCTGCATTATCCAACGAACGAAACGATGGTCGCAATGTTTTGCACCGCGGGTTTATACGTCGGGTTGCTAGTACTTCGCGCACGGGATCCGGCTTGGATTTGGTGCGGACTCCTGGGGGTAGTTTTGGGGCTCGCGCTGTTAAGCAAATCATCGGCCGTAATGATAATCCCGCCTGTTTTGGGGGCTCTGGCGCTGAAGTTGATTGTGCGTCGCGAGCGGCGCGTTGCCGTATGGATGGGAACCATTGGCGGGCCGCTGGTTATTGCGCTCTTAATTGGTGGTTGGCATTACGTGAAATTATGGCGCGAGTTTGGTGATCCGTTTATCGGGCGATGGGATCCAAAAACAGGTGAACCTTGGTGGCAGTATAAAGGCTTTGGCACTCTGTCGTATTATCTTTCGTTCGGCGAGGCGTTGACCCGGCCTTTCTGCAGTGGTTTGCACAGTTTTTGGGATGGGCTCTATTCAACCCTGTGGGGCGACGGACTTTTGGGAGGCAAGGTGGACCTGGCAAGCCGCCCTCCTTGGAATTATGACCTGATGGCGATGGGGTATTTCTTTGCCCTGATTCCGTCGGCATTGATATTGACAGGTTTGGTTCGTGCGATAGTCGGCTGCTATCGTGCGGCCAGTTTATCGTGGTTAATGCTGTTGGGTGCTGGGGCACTGTTTGCATTCGCCATCCTCAACATAACTTTGAAATTACCGTCTTATGAGCAAGCCAAGGCGTTTTTTGGCCTTTCAGCGTTGCTTCCATTCTGCGCGCTCGGGGCGCTGGGATTTGAGTATTGGATCAAGCGCGGCATGGCTTGGCGTTTTGGTTTAGCGTCGGCGTTGGGTGTTTGGTTGATAACGGACTATGCCTCTTTTTGGATCCAGCCCCATAACTATCGAACCGAACTGGCGTTGGCTGTCGGCGGGATGTATCTCGAACATGATCCGACGGGCGCTTTTTCGCAGCTAGCCAGTCAATACCCGGATGATCCCCAGGCTGCGGTATGGATGGCCTTGCTTGAATCCAGAAAAAGTCCTAAACAGGCGATCCAACGACTTGAGGATGCCGCCAGGAATCATCCGACCGACGCTCAAATCGAGTGGTTTCTTGCGCAGGATTTTGAGCTGGACGGTCGTCTGGATGAAGCGCTTGTTCATGCGGAGCGCGCTGTTGAATTGGCGCCGGAAGATGATTACATCGCTCAAACGCGCGCTTCCCTCGAACTACATCGAAAGAATTACGGGGCTGCGGTGGAAGCGGCTCGATACGCGTTGAGCCTGAATCCATCTGACCGGATGACGCGTTTCAATTTGGGGCTTGCATTGGCGCAGTCAGGGCAGATTCCAGAAGCGATCCAACAGTTTTCCGCCGTTGTCCAGGCTTACCCGAAATGGGCCGATGCCCAATATGCTTTGGGTGCCTACCTGTCAAAACAACCTGGAGGACAGGAAGAAGGTGCGGAACACTTGCAAATAGCCGCTGGCCTGAATCCTACGAATCAAAATTGGAAAGCTACATTGAATGAGGCAACGAAAGGCCGCTAATCAACGACCAGGGACAGGAGGTGCTGAAACATTGGCCCCGCCTCCACCCCGCGGTGTTGCCACCGGCCCTGTATCCTGGCCAATCATCTGCGCCAGTTCCGGTGGAAGCGGAGGACCGCTCGGATGCGTTGTGGCATCAGAGAGCATACCGACCGCTTGCGCCTCTACGCTGGGCGGAGCTTGAACGTTTGGATTCGCGACCTGGCCCAGGCTGGGGGCGCTGGACATGAGCGCAGAGGCAAGCTGTCCGCCGCCGCCCGCGCCGGGATTGTAACCGCCCGCCACAGTGACGCCAGAACCGCCTCCTGAAGACGCCTGAGAAACGCCCCCGCCGATTGTGGTGATGCCGCCGCCTCCACCCCCGTTCGCAGGTGTTGAGGACCCACCGGCCACGATGACAGACCCGCCACCCGGGCCAGCGTCGGCTACCGGTCCGGGGCGAGCCTGGGCTGGAGCTTCACCGCTGATTTTTCCCATGCTGTTGCTCGCCACCGACAATGTTTCGTGGGTGCCGTTGATGACCACATCGACTTCTTGATGGTTGGGATGAATGTTGACGAGTTCGAGAACGTCGTCTTTTTCACCATTGGCCTTTTCATTCACGCCCAATTTGAAATAGGACGTTGGAGTCTTTGCATCCTTCGAGGGGATGGAAAAGAGAACACGAATATCGCTGCCCACTTTAATGATGCCGTTAAGGTAAACCTTGGGAATATCGGCGGGCTTTTCTTTGACAGCGACCGGGGGAGGCGGCGGATTCAAATGGAACACATTTCTATCGACGATGATCGCGTAAGGATTGGACCCGTCGTCCACCGCAGACGAAGCGCTTGATGGGCTGGGGGTTGCGGCCGCCGGAATATTCCTGGAATCGGCGCTCGTCAGCGCTTTTAACGGGATGGCCACCGCCAAAATACCGCAAATAACGCAGGCCGGTTTTGAGGTCAAAATCACGCTCATAAGGTAATCGCAATTAAGAAAAACACCAGCGGATTCGACTGGTTTCGGGCCAAAACACCGGCAGCCCGCAGATTCGTTACTTATAGCCGAACTCTTTGCAGAACGGCTCGAGAGTCGGCAAAACGGGTGCAAGGTATTTTTCGTAGGATTGCCAGCGTCCGACCGCTTCCGAATAGACCGGCTTTGAGACTTCGTTGGCGTTTCGGACCGCTTTTTCCCGATTGCTTTCGTAAAATCGCGCCTGTTCCTGCTGCCATTCCAATCCGAGAAATGTCGTGACACGCCGACCTTCGCGTTCCAGATCTGCCACGACGTCTTCATAGCGGGTCTCCAGCGAATTGAGCCCCTGCCAATCGCGAATGGCCAGCCAGACGTTCATGACGTTGTTGTAATTCTGCGCCATCGCCTCCAACGACAAGTTAATGATATGGGTGTTGCGCACGAAATAACTGCTGATCAAAACATCGCGCGGATCGCGCAACGCGATTAGCACGCGCAATTCCGGGAAGACGCGCAACATCGCCGGCAAATCGATCGTGGCCGGCGGCATCTTGTCCAGCAACGTCCGGCCTTCGGGCGGTTTTTCGGTGTCAGCCACCAGGTTTTTGAGATAACGCTGCCTGAGCGCGTTCAGTTTTTCCGCGGGAATCTCCGCTGCGGTCAGGTCAACCAGTGGCGCAATCGTTTGCGAGGCGAGCGATTCATCGTAGGCAACGGCGGACGGATGGGCGTCAATAATTTTTTCCACCAGCGTGGTGCCGCTGCGCATGTGCCCGCCCAAAAAGGCGAGAGGCGGCGCCGCGCTGCGGACGGTCGGCGGAAATGTTTTGCTCCAGTTATCCAGGATGTTTTTTGGCAGGGAACGGGCCAGGGCCAGGGCCTTCGCGCTGCGTTCCTCGAAAGACTTCTTCATCGCCTCGACCTTCATTCCTTGTGCGGCGATTTTTTTGGCAGCCTCCAACGAATTCATGGCTTCGTCGAAGCGTTGCAGCCGGTCGAGAACCCGCGCTAATTCCATGTGGCACGCGGAAACCAATTTTGGGTCTTGAGGGGCGGCGGAAAGAATGTCGCGCAGCTTTTGTTCGGCTTCGGCAAATTTGCCTTCGCGGCGATCAAGCTGCCCGGAAAAGAAGCGCACCCAGGGATTGTTCGGCTCCAATGCGGCCACGCGTTCGAGCACAACCCGGGCATTTTCAACGCTCCCGCTCCGTGCCAGCTTTGACAGGAGCGAGATTTGCACGGGCATATTTTGCGGCTCGAGCGCGGCCGCCTTTTCGCACAAGGCCAACGATTTCAAGCGCAGGGAAAGTTGGGCATAATCGCCCACTAACCGCCAGCAGAGCGCCATGTTATTCGGGTCTTCCTTTATGATTCTTTGCCATAGCTGATCCGCCAGGTCCAAATCGCCCGAGGCGGCCGCCGCGCCGCCGTATTCATAGAGCAGGTTGCTGTAGGGAAAACGTTTCGCAATCTGCGCATACGTGGCGAGCGCTTCCGGGAATTTTTGGACGCGCATGGAGAAGCGTGCGTTCTGGAGTTCCCGGTCAAAATCGGCTGGAGTCATAAATCAGGCGCTAAGCCATTAAAATTCAAATGGTTGCACGGAGCCGTTACATTGTAGCTGGTTGTAACGGATTGTGTTGCCGGTTAAGTGCTTGGTCATCAACATTGTAACGAATGTTGCCCCTTTTTTACGCTGTATAGTATATCGGAAGAATGAATGCATTGCGTCAGCAAGAGTTTAATCGTAGCCGAATTCTTTGCAATACGGTTCAAGAACCGGCAGGACGGGCGCGAGATACTTTTCATACGCGCGCCAGCGTCCCATGGCCTTGGTGTAAATCGGCTTGGTAACCTCGCTATAATTTTTAACCGACTTGCCGCGATTGTTCTCATAAAACCGCGCCTGGTTTTCGTGCCATTCCAGTCCGAGAAATTGAGTGGCGCGGCGGCCTTCGTGTTCCAGATTGGTCACGACATCTTCATAACGAGTTTGCATCCAGTTCAAACCTTCCCATTGCCGGACAGCCAACCATGCGTCCATGGAAGCGCTGTAATGCCGTGCCATTGATTCCAAGGAAAGATGAATGTAATGGAGCGGCTTCATGAAGAAGCTGCTGATCATGATATCGCGGGGATCGCGCAAAGCGATAAGGACGCGCATTTCCGGGAACGTGCGCAACAGGGCCGGCAACGCGGCCGTCGCGGCGGGATTTTTGTCAAACAACGTTTTGCCATCCGGCACGCCCGCTTCGACGGTCAGGTTCTTCAGGTAACGGGTCCGGAAAAAGTTGAGGGTTTGCGCGGGCAGCTCCAGCGCGCCGATGTCAACCAGTGGAACGATGGTTTGAAAGGCCAGCAACTCGTCGAAGGCCGCGATCAACGGATGCGCGTCGAAGATTCGTTCCAGCAACGTTGTGCCGCTGCGAATGTGTCCGCACAAAAACGCCAACGGAGGCATGGGCGCTCGCACGGGCGGGGGAAACGATTTGGCCCAAAGGGTCAGAATGTTGCGCGGCAGCGCCTTGGTCGCGTGCAATCCTTGCAACCGCACTTCATCTGTCGCTTTTTGCTCTGCCGCGGCGGGCATTTGCAGGGCCGCGATTTTTTTTGATTCCACGAGATGCTGCATGGCCTCGTCGTAGCGCTCTTCGTTATCCAGCACAAAGGCAAGCTCAAGGTGGCAGCCGGAAAGCAACTGCGGAATGGGCGGCGCTTCCGCCAGCAACTTTCGCAGTTCAGCTTCGACGCCGTCATATTTTTTATCGAGCCGGTCAAGATGAACGGTGAGGAATCGTGCCCACGGGTTTTTGGAATCAATCTCGAGGCACTTTTCCACGGCGGCCCGGCCTTCTTCGGTTGCGCCGGTGCGGGCGAAGTACGAGACCATGCGAAGTTGCATCTCGAGATTTTGAGGCTCCAGCGCCGTGGCTTTGGCGTAAATCGCGTTTGCCTTGGAGAACATCGAGAGTTTCCCGTACTCTTCGGCCAGCGGCCAGAGCAAGGAAGCATTGTCAGGCTCGCGGTTTAAAAGAGTCTGCCAAATTCTGTGGCCGAGCTCGAAATCACCTGAACCGACGGCAGCGCTGCCAAACTCGAACAAGAGCGCGCCGTAGGGAAATTGCTGGGTCAGACTGGCGTAGAGGGGAAGCGCTTCGCCGTAATTCTTGACGCGCATGAGCTGGCGGGCGCGCTGAAGTTCGATGTTTAAATCGGTTGGACTCACCTCCCGATTTTAACGTCGTGAATCCACGAGGTCAAGGAAGTGAGCGGAGGGTTTCCGAAGCGAAGGGTATATTGACACATGGGCTGGCCGCCCATAGACTTTTGCCGTCAGAATGGCGCGTTCGTCTATCAGTTAGGACACGGCCCTCTCAAGGCTGAAAGACGGGTGCGATTCCCGTACGCGCTACCACTTTTATGGGCGTTCACCTCGAAGGAGCAAGCGCTTTTGCCCCTGCTTCCTTTCGTTGAAGCGCAATTCCCAAATTATAACGCGCATCGGCATAGTCGGGTTTGATTTCCAAGGCGATGTGGTACTGGTTAATGGCTTCGTCCACCTGGCCTTTGGCGAGCAACGCGTTGGCGAGGTCATTGTGGGCTTCGGCGTAGTCCGGATCAAGGTGCAGCGCCTCCCGATATTCCGTAATGGCTTCGTCCATTCTATCTTTTTGCACCAAGGCGTTGCCCAAATTAATGTGCGTCTCCTTGTAATCGGATCTGATCGCCAGTGCCTTTCGACAGTGATCGATGGCTTCGTCCACGCGGCCTTTCGGAAGGAGGACCAATCCGAGATTGCTGTGGGCGTCCGAGCAATTGGGATTAATCTCGACGGCCTTTTGGAATGCGGCAATCGCGTCGTCGAGTTTTCCGTCTTCCCGAAAGGCGAGCCCCAGGCAGTTGTAAGCTTCGTCGTTGTTCGTGGTGCAAGCCAGGGCGTGGGCCCACAACGTTTCGCCATCCTTCCAATAGCTGACTTGCTGCCACGCGCAAATCATCAGCGTGACGATAATTCCAGCCGCCAGCGTCGTGATCAGTTCGCGTTTGACGGCAAGTTTGGCGCACCATTCCACCGCCAGCCAGGTCAACGCAATGTAAAGGCCGATCTGCGGCAGGTAGGTGTAACGGTCGGCGTGGGCTTGCCCGCCAACCTGGATAATGCCGATCACCGGCAGGATCATCACGAGGTACCAAACCCAGCCCATCAGAAGCCATGGGCGCGATTTTCTCGTCATCCACGCCGCAAGGGAAATTCCAACGAGTATAATCAAAGCCAGCGCAACTTCCCAGGGAGGCAGGCCGTTTTGTGGATATGGATAGAACACGACCAAGTTAGCCGGCCAAATCATTTGAATCAGATAAATCATTCCGGCCACAGTTGCGTTGGCCAATCGAAGAGGAACGGAATAAGCTTCGTTTGATTGCATCGCTCGAGCTTGCGCCAGCAGCGTCACGGCGCATCCCCCGGCAGAGAGGGCGAACAACGGGAGCTTTTCCAAAACGAGTCGCAGGACAGACTCAGTTCTTTTCAACGGCCAGAAATCGAGCAGCAGCAATATGGCGGGCAGCGTTACCAGCATCGGTTTGCACATGAGACCCGCAACAAACAACAGCACGACGGCTCCATAGCGCAACGCTGAACGCGGCCCGCGCGCGTAGCGGACGTAAGCGCCGATTGTCAAGATGAAGAAGAAGCCGCTCAAGACGTCCTTGCGCTCGGCCACCCATGCGACGGATTCCGCCCGCAAGGGATGTATGGCAAAAATGGCTGCGACAAACGCGCTCCGCCAAATCGCTCCGGTCATTTTCCGCAAAATTAAAAACAACGCGATCACGCTGGCCGTGTGCACCAGGACGCTCGTCGCGTGATGCCCTCCCGGATGTCGCAGGCCGTATATCTGACAGTCCAGCATGTGGGAGAGCCAGGTGAGCGGATGCCAGTTTGCGGCGTGGAAGCCGGTGAAGGCCCATTTAAATCCTTTCAGGGTCAAGCCCTGTGCGACCATCGGATTGTCAAAAACATATTCATTGTCATCGTAGAAGATGAAGTTGTGTCCGAAGGTCTGGGCAAACACCGCCAAGGTAATCGCGGCCAGCAGAAGGCACACCGTCAACGTGGCCCATTTTGGCTCGTGGCGGGCGGCGGAATTCTGCGGGATCTTTCCGCGGGTCATAACTCGGTGCTGGCTTTCATTTCGCTCGGGTCATTTTAATCGATTCGTGCATGGGGGGTCAATTCGCGTGAAACATTTGTCAAATCGAAGTTGAAAGGACCGCAAAATTCTGGCATGTGTGCTGGCTCATATGCGATGGAAGATTGGAATTTCACGTCGTGCCATCTGGCTGGCGTTGCTGTTGGCTGCCATATTGCCGGTGGGGACATTGGTTGGCGCGGATGACCCTGTGGCGATTGAATACCATTGCGCCGGCACCTCAATGCAGGTCAGCAACACCAACCTCGTGGCGTTGAACAAAATTATCACCCTGCCTTCGACTGCAAAATTTCGGGAATTAGTATTGCAGAGACTGTCCGGATTAGCTGCCAGCAGCCTGCATCTTGGAACAAATTGGGGGATCGTTTCGTCATTCCAACCGATTTGGTCCGATGTTTTGCGCGCTGAATCCATGGGAACAATCGGCAAAACCGCTGTCGGCGCGGGAAGTTTTGTGTTGGCGTTGCGCCTGGACGAAAAGCCGGCTGACGTATGGCGGGCCAACCTTGCCAAGGCCTTTGGCCAGCCTGGTGAAAAATTTGTTGCGGAAGAATGCGAGGGATTGCGATGGAAGCGCGACGGATCAAATTCCTTCTGGATTGTGCCGTCGCACGGCTGGTTGCTGGCGGGCCTGGGCGATGACTTTTCCGCGCTCCGCGCAGAATATCTTCGGAAGCTAAAACATCAGGGGCGTCCCGGAGCGGAGTTGAAGGACAATTGGCTGGAAGCGCAGGTGAATCTGGCGGAGGCGGGATTTGTCCTGCCCGATTGGGCGCAGTTATTGAAGCCGGCACGGGTGTCGATTACGATGGCGGAAAAAGCGCACCATTTTCGCACGGAAGCCCGATTGCTTTATCCGTCGGCGGTTGCGTGGAATGCCGCGGATTGGCATTTCCCGACGCAGCATATGCAAAGTCCTCTTGACAGCTTCACTGTGGCGCAGGACGTCGGGGCATTCTTGAATGTCAGCTCCAATTTTGACCATGTGGCCGGCGGCCTGCTGACCAACCAATTATTTGCATGGGCGATGGGCGAAATGCCTCTCCAGACCTACGTGGCTTGGCCGGTGGCGAGCGGATCAAACGCCATCGACGAATTATCAACGACCGCTCCCGCGTTTTTGAATCCGACTTTGAAAAAGTTGAATGGTTCCGAGCTGGTCTGGCAGCCCAGATTCAGACGGTTGTATTGTCCCAATTTGGGGATTGGGTCGCCGGACCTGTCCGCGGTGGAGGACAATGGCCGGTCATTTCTGCTGTCAACCATGTTTCCAATCAGCCCGGGCGACAAGCCGGCGCCGGAGGAATTGTTGAAGCATGTGGAGGGAGGCACGAACTTGATTTATTACGATTGGGAAATGACCGGGACACGCCTGCAGGAGTGGCGGTTGCTGGGTGACGTCCTTTTCAAGCAGCCGGTCGTTCCCACACCGGAATTGGCGATGGCGCACGGCATTGAAGAGAAGTGGTTCAACGGATTGCGTCCCCTCGGCGGCAATTCCATCACTCAAGCCACCCGGGTGGCGCCGAATGAAGTTTCGATTGTGCGAAATTCCCCGGTCGGATTTACCGCGTTTGAAATTTATCTCCTGACCGATTGGATGGCCTCGGCTGGATTCCACTCGACTAATTCCCCGGCTGCGCCAAAGTAAAGGGAGATTTGCCTCATGCAATTTCAGATCATATTCAATCCAATCAGCGCTGCGGAACTCGCTCGGATGCCGCGTGAGTTGCAATTGCACATTCTGGGTGAATTCCGCGGGCTGCCGCAGGAGGTGCTCAAAAGCGATTTGCAGCATTTTGGCAAGCTGGAGCGGACCGGCAAGACCCTGCACCGCTTTCGACTGGGCGATTATCGAGTCTATTTTGAGAGGCACGAATTGGGCGTCGTCGTGCATCGCATCCTGAGTCGAAACACCTTGAAGGATTTTCTCTTTCGGTCGAGCCTGCCCACGGGCGAGGATGAAGTGCTGCAGGAGAATCCGAAATTCTGGGAAATGATCGAGTCCGCCCGCCTCGCCTCTTCCAAATAACGGATTCCAATCCGAAGCCGTCGTTTTGCTTTCAGGCCACAAATTGCTTTCTTACCGGATTAGGGTCAGCGATAGTTCTTTTTTGCACACGGAATGAAGTCCAACCGATTGCGGGCTGTCTTTTTTGGGGCGGCGTTGCTGTTCTCCGCCTCCTTCGCGGCGATAGCGGCGCCGGCCAAAGTCTCGCAGCTTAAATGTGCTCCGGGCTGGCAATCCGAGGTTGTGGCGGAGGCGCCGTTCATCAGCGCTCCTTCCGTCGTGTGCTGTTCCCCGGACGGCCGCATATTCATGGGCGAGGACTTCATGGACATGGGCAGTCCCTCGGACAAACCCGGCGACAGCATTGTGTGCATTTATCCCAATGGCACAATCAAGGTTTTCGCCACCAATCTCAACGCCGTTTTCGGAATGCAATACATCGACGGCAAGCTTTACGTCCACCACACTCCGAAGTTCAGTGTATTTGACGATCACGATGGCGTGGGCTCCAACCGGGTGGACCTAATCACGAACGACAATCCGCATCCGGGCGCGCCGTCGTTCAACGATCATATTCCATCGGGGTTTCAACTGGCCATGGACGGTTATTTTTACATCAGCACGGGCGACAAGGGCGTTTTGGGAGCGGTGGGGACGGACGGGCGGAAAATTGAGATGCGCGGCGGAGTTTATCGGATGCGGCCGGACGGCACTGGCCTGGAAGTTTATTCCACCGGGACAAGAAATCATCTTTCCGTGGCCATCAATTCCGAAGACGAGATGTTCACCTATGACAACACGGATGACGGGGGAGGGTGGTGGTCCCGTGTCACACATATGGTGGACGGCGGATTTTACGGATACCCCTATGACTATAAACCGCAACGGCCCTACACGCTTTGGTGCATGGCCGATTATGGGTCGGGCGCCGCCACGGGCACGCTCATTTACGATGAGGACGCGTTGCCGGAGGAATATCGTGGCAACATGTTTTGTTGCGAGTTTGCCGGAGGGCAAGTTTATCGGCTGAAAATCAAACGCGCCGGCGAAACCTACAGCGTGGAATCCCGCGTTCAGTTTGAAAACGGTCATTATCTCCCCACGCCGCGCATGGGCGTGATCGACGTCGATTTTTTGACGCGCGGCGGGTATGGCGAAAATTTTCGGCCGGTCGGAATAACGGTGACGCCGGATGGAATGGGTTTCTACGTGACGGATTGGGGACTGCCGGGATGGAAACGCGGCGATGTGCTGGGGCGGCTTTTCAAGGTCACCTATACGGGAAAGTCGCTGGCTGCGCCCAAACCGAAGTGGTTCATTCCTGCCGCATCCGGCAAGAAGTTCAGCGCTTCGACCGCCGAACTGGTCCGGGCGTTGTCTCATCCCGCCGAAAGCGTGCGGTTGGTCGCGCAACGCCGATTGGCTGAACGCCGCGGCGCCGCCGAGGGCAAACTGGCTTCGCTTCTTAAAAACACCAAGGCGCCGCCTTATGCCCGGTGGTCGGCTCTGTGGACCCTTGACGCAATCGATGGCGGGAAAAAGGAGCACAAGGCCATCCTCAAGGCTTTGCTTGACAAGGACGCCACGGTAGAGTCGCAGGCGGCGCGAGAATTGGGAACCCGCCAGGTCCGGGACGCCGTCAACCCGCTGGTGCAAATGCTGGACAGCACCAACGCGATGTTGCGGTTCCGCGCCGCAACCGCCCTTGGGCGGATCGGCGATCCGGCCGCGGTGCGCCCGTTGAAGCATGCCTTGGAACAGACGAATCTCTTTGCCCGTTACGCCGCGTTCAAGGCTCTCAACCGCATCGGTTTGGCCGACGGCGAAGCGTGGCCGCAGATCGTGGAAGGATTGGACAGCGTCAGCCCACGCATTCGCGAAGGCGTTTCCTTCGCAACGCGCGAAACTTATGACGTCGATTTGGTCAAGGCGCTGACTGGGTTCGTGACAAACGAGAATATTCCAACCGAGCCGCGCACCAATGTGTTGACTCTCTTGACTGGAATATATCTGAAGCAACCGCCGTGGAATGGGGATTGGTGGAGCACTGTACCGGTCAACGGTTCGCCCACGCCCAAGTCCGACCGATGGGCCGGCTCTTCCAACATCATCGTTGCCATGCGGATGGCCGTGCTGGACCCGCAACTTTCCATCCGCCGGATTGCCTTCGATTGGGTGCGGGCGGCCCACGACACGAACATGACCCCCATCCTGCGAGGATTGTTTGAGCGGGAAACTAATATTGACATGCGGGCGGATATTTTGAAATCGCTCCCGGCGGCGGACGATGCCGATACGCGCGCGGTGATTGGTCCGCTGGTGAAAAATCCAAAAACGCCCGCTGTCCTTGTTGCGGCGGCGCTCGAGGACGTGGAGAAGATGAACAGTGATGAATGGAGCGGCGACCTGATTCGAATCGCGGAGAATCCGCCGACGGAAGGGATTTTGGTCAAAGTCATGGCGATATTTGGGGAAAAAAAGATGACTCAAACATCTCCTTTTTTGGGCAAGGAGATTGATGATCCCAAACCGAACATCGAGCAGGCCGCTGTCAGCGCCTTGACGCAAATGGGCGGGGACGCCGCCATTGCGCAATTCGTGCCCAAGCTGAATGGCCCGTCTGTGGATGTTCGCCGCCGCTGCATTACCGCCCTTGGCACGCTCAAGGCAAAATCGGCCGTGCCGCAATTGCTTCAGCTCTCTTCCAATAATGATGTCGGCGTCGATGCGACGATGGCTTTGACGGCGATGCCGGACTTGAGTGCCTTGGACGTTTACTTGAACGGCCTGGGTTCAAAAAATGCCTCGCTTCGGAATCAATGTAAAACAGCCATGACCACTCTCCTCATCGTGGCCTTACCCAAAATCGAAGGCAAACTTTCCGGCACGAACGACCTGCCGGATGAGGTCATTGCCGGTTTGAAGGATGTTTATAAAGACAATACCGCCGCAAAAAAGGGGCCGTTGTTCAAACGCCGCATCAAGGTGCTGCCCATCGCTGATTATCAACGTTACGGCATGGAACACACCGGCGATTCGCTGCGTGGCCGGTTGATCTTTACGGACGTCAACGGCGTCAACTGCATCCGCTGCCATACCATCAGCGGCCAGGGCGCGAAGATTGGGCCGGAGCTGACCGACATCGCCATGAAACAGGGGCGCGCCCAAATCATCGAATCGATCCTCTATCCGTCAAAACAGATTTTGGACGGCTATCAACAGGTCTTTTTTTACATGAAGGATGATGACGATTACGCCGGTATCATTCGCAGTGAGACACCCGATACGGTTACTCTAATTGACAGCATGGGCAAAACCAACGTGTTGCAGAAGTCCAAAATCCAGAGTCGAAAAGTCAGCCAAATTTCGCTGATGCCCGATGGTCTGCAAACCGGCCTGACCCTGGAGGAGTTTAGCGACCTCGTTGCCTACCTTGAGACACCTACGCGCCCGCGGCCAAGGCCCGGCCAGGCTGTTGCTGAAACGCCCGTCAAGCCCGCACGCGTGCCTGCGCCGCTGGCGGCTGAAGATCCTTTCCCAGATTTCAAATTGCCGCCGTTGCCTTTTGTGGATGAAGTTGCGGCTCCAGTGAGCCAGCCGGTGATGGTTGAAGCCGCTGCGTTTCCTCCTCCTCCCCCACCTATTGAAATCTCAAAACCCGCGGCGAATACAAACAATCCGCGGATTCACCGGTCTCGCCCGCATCCGGCTGTCCTGCCGAATAATTCGCTGCCGCCGGCGCCGCCGGGGTTTCCCGCGCCACCGCCTCCTGAATAGTTGTCAAACCTATTAATTGGCGTTAGAGCGTTTTAAGAAAAACTGTGGCCGTTCGGAGCGAGGGATTTTGGGTTTGGGCGAGGCTTCGACGAAGGAGCATGTTTGGAAACACCTGGGACTGAGTCGAAACGACGCCCAAACCCAAAAGCACCGCCCACTCTCTATCTTTACCGAATGGCTACAGTTTTTCTTAAACCGCTCTAGTCAGACGCCGATGTCTTCGTTCCAGAGCTGCGGGTTTTTGGCGATGAAGTCCCGCATGAGTTGTACGCATTCCGGGTTTTGCAGCACTTCCACGGTAACGCCGTTGGTCCGGAGATGTTCCTCGCCACCCATGAACGTGATGTTCTCGCCGACGATGACTCGTGGAATGGCGTAAAGCAAAATGGCGCCGCTGCACATGGGGCAGGGCGAGAGCGTCGTGTAAATCGTGCAGCGTTTGTAAACCGAGGCGCGCTGGCGCCCGGCGTTTTCCAGGCAATTCATTTCCCCGTGGTGTATCACGCTGCCTTTTTGCACGCGTTGATTGTGGCCGCGCCCGATGATTTTTCCGTCGCAAACCAGGACCGACCCGATGGGAATCCCGCCCGCGGCCAAACCCTTTTTGGCTTCATCGATGGCCGCTTGCAGAAAAGGATCCATAGGGAAATCAGGGATTGGTCAGGACACCGTAACTCTCCGGGCGGCGATCGCGGTAAAACTGCCAGACGTCGCGCACTTCCTGGATTTTATCGAGGTCAAGGTCCGCCACGACCAGTTCGTCCTTGTCGCGGCTGCCCACCGCCATCATTTGGCCGCGCGGATCGCAAAAATAGGATTGACCATAGAACTCGCCGATGGCCCACGGCTTTTCCACGCCGACACGGTTGATGGCGCCGATGAAATACTGGTTGGCCACGGCGTGGGCTGGCTGTTCCAGTTTCCAGAGATATTCGCTCAATCCGGCCACCGTGGCGGACGGGTTGAAAACAATTTCCGCCCCATTCAAGCCGAGACAGCGCGCGCCTTCCGGAAAATGGCGGTCGTAACAAATATACACGCCGATTTTTCCCGCCGCCGTTTGAAACACGGGATAACCCAGATTTCCCGGACGGAAGTAAAATTTTTCCCAGAATCCCGGCGCGCAATGCGGGATATGGTGCTTGCGATATTTGCCAAGGTATTTGCCATCGGCATCGATCACGGCGGCGGTGTTGTAATAAATGCCGGTGCCTTCGACTTCGTAAATCGGCACGACGAGGACCATGCCGAGGCGGCGCGCCGTTTCGCACATCAATTGCGTGGTGGGGCCGTCGGGAATTTGTTCGGTGGTGGCGTACCAGTGGGTTTTTTGTTCGGCGCAGAAATAAGGCCCGTAAAAAATTTCCTGCATGCAGACGACGTTGCAGCCCTTTTTGGCCGCCTGTTCCAGGTAGCCCATGTGCTTTTCGACCATCGCCTTCTTGATCACGTGCAGCGGCGCGGTGCCTTCGTGGGTGCTGCTGGCTTGAATCAAACCGCCTCGAACAATTCTTGACATAGTCCGTTTATTGGTGTCCAGCGCCCGCGGCGCGTCATCTCGCGGGCGAAATTTTGTATTTGGCTTGACGCCGCCGGTGGGCCTAGAATGCCGCAGGTTTTTGTAATTGGAAGCCAAATATTATGCCGACACTTGCCACCACAGTTGACGGGCTCAAACTGAAAAATCCCTTCATCATCGGTTCCGGCCCGCCGGGCACCAACCTCAACGTCATCGGACGCGCCTTCAAGGAAGGGTGGGGCGCCGTCATCGCCAAGACCATTAGTCTTGACGCCTCCAAGGTCGTCAACGTCTCGCCGCGCTACGCCAAGCTCATGGGCAAGGACGGCAGCGAAGTATGCGGCTGGGAAAACATCGAGTTGATCAGCGACCGTCCCTTCAAAATCTGGATGGACGAATTCAAGAAGTGCAAGGACATGTATCCGGACGGCGTTTTGATTGCCTCGATCATGGAGGAATATAAAAAGGACGCCTGGATTGAAATCGTCCAGCGCTGTCAAGAAGCCGGCGCGGACGCTTTCGAGCTGAACTTTTCCTGCCCGCACGGTTTGCCCGAACGAAAGATGGGCGCGGCCATGGGCCAGGATTGCGATGTCTTGCGCGAAGTGTGCGGTTGGGTCATGAGCGCGGCCAAAAAGCCGGTCTGGGCCAAGATGACGCCGAACATCACGCACATCGAAGATCCCAGCCGCGCCGCGTTGAGCGCCGGTTGCCAGGGCGTCAGCGCCATCAACACCATTCGCTGCGTCATGGGAATTAATCTTGACACACTTCGCCCCGAGCCGAGTGTGGAAGGTTACACGACCCCCGGCGGTTATTCTTCCAAGGCGGTTCGCCCGATTGCTCTGCGCATGGTCATGGAAATCGCCAATTTGATCCGGCAGGAATTCGCCGGACGTTCGCTCTCCGGCATCGGCGGCATTGAAACCGGCAACGACGCCGCGCAATTCGTTTTGGCGGGCGCGGACACGTTGCAGGTTTGCACCGGCGTGATGAAGTTCGGCTACGAATGCGTCAAGCCGATGTGCGATGAACTGCTCGCCTTCATGGCCAAACACAAATTTGAAACGCTGGCCGATTTCAAAGGTAAGAGCCTGCCGTATTTCACTACCCACGCGGACCTCGTGGCGCGCCAGGCCGATCGCATGGCCGCCCGCAAAGCCGCGCAAAAGAAAGTCGTCAGCGGCGACGGCGAATGGAGCGGCGATTCATTTGTGCAACAATCCGACGCCCTAGCCAAAGGCTAAAATTATTTTTTAGATGCAAACCCAACTGCTTCCGTGTCCACTTTTCATCGGCGGCGAGTGGATCCACTCCAAACTTTCCGGCACGCCCGTTCATAATCCTTCGACCGGCGAAGTCATCGCCCAATGTCCGGCCGGCGGAAAAGACGAAGTCAACGCGGCCGTGGAAGCAGCCGCCGCCGCGTTTCCGAATTGGTGGGAAACCCCGGCGGTCGAGCGCGTCCGCGTGCTCTTCAAATTCAAAGCGTTGCTGGAGGAGAATTTTGAGGAATTGATCCGGCTCAACACCCGCGAGCACGGCAAAACGCTGGGCGAATCGCGCGGCGACGTGAAGCGCGGCATTGAGATGATTGAATTTGCCTGCGGCGTCCCGTCGATGCTGATGGGCGAAAGCATGGAGAACCTCGCGCGCGGCATCGATTGCGAAACGGTGCGGCAGCCGCTGGGTGTTTGCGTCGGCATTACGCCGTTTAATTTTCCCGCGATGGTGCCGCTCTGGATGTACCCGATTGCGCTGGCTTGCGGAAATACCTTCGTCCTGAAGCCGAGCGAGAAGGTGCCGTTGACAGCCATTCGCATCGTTGAATTGCTGCAAAAGGCCGGTTTGCCCAAGGGCGTGTTGAACATCGTTCATGGCGGGCGCGATTGCGTTGACGCGTTGCTCAGTCATCCCAAGGTGAAGGCCATTTCGTTCGTCGGCTCCACTCCCATTGCCAGGTACATTTTTGAGGTCGGTACCAAAAACGGCAAGCGCGTTCAATCCAACGGCGGCGCCAAAAATTACATTTTCATCATGCCGGATGCCGATGTGGAAAACTCCACGCGCGGCTTGATCGAGGCCGCCTACGGTTGCGCCGGCGAGCGTTGCATGGCCGGTTCGACAGCCGTCGTGATTGGCGATGCCCGCACAACCGTCCTGCCGTCGATTCTTGACGCCGCCCGCGCCATCAAGATCGGTCCCACCGACCGCGAAAAGCAGCCCGACATGGGACCCGTCATCACCCGGCAACATCGCGATCGCGTCGTCGAATTGATCGCGGCCGGCGCGAAGGAAGGGGCCAAAGTGACCGTGGACGGCCGCAGCACACGCGCAAGCGATGCGCCCGACGGTTTCTTCGTCGGTCCCACTGTTTTGGATGATGTGCAAACCGGCATGACTGTCGCGCGCGAGGAGATTTTCGGTCCAGTTTTGAACGTCATGCGCTTTGCCGATTTGGATGCCGCCATTGAAATGGCCAATCGCTCGCCCTACGGCAATGGCGCGTCTATCTTCACCCGTTCCGGCAAGGCCGCCCGCGAATTCAAACATCGCGTCAAGGCCGGCATGGTCGGTGTCAATATTGGCGTTCCCGCTTCCATGGCGTGGTTTCCCTTCAACGGCTGGGGCGATTCCTTCTTTGGCGATCTGCATATGCAGGGCAAGGAAGGCGTGCAATTCTTCACCCAGCAGAAGGTTACCATGAACCGCTGGTTCAGCTACGGCGAAGGCGATATCTGGCAACGCTAAAGACCTGCCCTTTTTCAAGTTTGCGCGGCTTCTTCTCTTGATACGCGCGCGGGGGTTTGAGATTCTATAGTCGTGAAAAAGGCGGGGCGAAATTTTCTGCTAAACCGAATCTGCCTCGTGCTGGCCGGTGTCGCAGTGATTTTGTCCGCCGCCAGTTCAACCCGGGGCCAGACGGTCGCGGCCACGGTCTCGTTCTCCTTGACTAACGCCGGATTGCCGCTCAACTCCGCGTTCTGCGGGTTGAGTTATGATAAATCATTGTTGACAGGGCCGCTCTTCACCACTGCCGATGCGTCCATGACTCAAACGCTGGGCCAAATTTCTCCTGCCGTATTGCGGGTTGGGGCCGACAGCGTGGATACGACGTGCTGGAATGGTTTGGGAGGCCTGACGCCCATTACGCCGGCCGAAGTCGATGCCTTTGCTTCGTTTGTCAAAGCCTTGCCGGGCAACTGGCGCGTCATTTATGGAATAAACATGTCCGTGAACACGCCGCAAAATTGCGCGGCTGAAGCGGCCTACGCCGCCAATGCGCTCGGTTCCAAATTGCTCGGATTTGAAATTGGCAATGAACCGGATGAGTATCTGAATAACGGCATTCGCGCGACAAATTATACCTACGCCCAATTTCTCTCGCAATGGCAGGCCTTGGCTGGGGCGATCACCAATGCGGCGTCCGGTTGGGCCGTCACCAACGGCGGCAACGGCTGGACGCTGACCGGCCCGGTCTCCGCTTATAACACTTCGGGTTACACCATCCCGTTTGCCGGTAACGAGGCGGGAGTCATTTCGATGGTGACGCAACATTATTACCGGGGCGACGGGCTGTTACCCTCCGCCACCATGGCGCTATTGTTGACACCGGACACGAGCCTGCCGGGAACGGTCAGCAGCATCGCATCCGCCGCGACGGCGGCCGCATTGCCCCAAGGATATCGAGTTGACGAATGCAATTCCTACTACGGCGGCGGTTCGGCCAACATCAGCGACGCCTACGGCACCGCGCTGTGGGCGCTGGATTTTATGTTCACTTGCGCGCTCAACGGCGCCCAGGGGGTCAATTTCCACGGCGGCGGGAATACCACCGGTTACACGCCCATTGCGGACAACGGCACCAACGTCGTGCAAGTGCGGGCGGTGTATTACGGGCTGAAAATGTTCTCCCTCCTGCCCGCGGGCAACGTCGTCCCGGCCACTGTTTCGCTTGCGTCAAACATTAATTTCACCGCTTACGGCGTGCAGGAGGACAGCGGGGCGGTCTGCGCCGTGTTGAACAACAAGGAGACGAACGATTCCGTGCAGGTGACCGTGAACCTGGGGGCGGTGGCGACGGCCGCGCAAATGATGGTGTTGACCGGGACCAACCTCAATACGACGAACGGCTTCACTCTCGGTGGCGCGACCATGAACGCGAATGGTTCCTGGACGGGCGGATACCAGTCAAATCTCTCCGTCGCAAACGGTCAATTGACCATCACTGTGCCGCCCATGACCGCCGTGTTGCTGAATCCGGTGACGGCGCCAGTTTATTGGACGGGAGCGAGTTCGGACCTTTGGAGCGACAGCGGCAGTTGGCTTTCCAACGCGCTTCCGAGCGCAAGCAGCGATGTGATTTTCTCGTATCCGGCCACCGGCAATTTCAGCAACGTGGTGCCGCATAGTACCACAGTAAACGGCTTGTCCATTCAGGAGACCGGGCCCATCAGCATTTCAGGCGGGCCTCTCGCGATTAATGTTGGCGGCGTCGATATGCTATCGGCTTCGGCCAATGCGACGATTTCCGCGCGCCTGGTTCTGGGCGCGTCGCAGAATTGGGCCATCGCGCCCAATCGCACGCTGACGGTCAGCGGCGCCATGAGTGGGAGCGGTAATTTGAATTTGTGGCAAGGAACCGTGCAGTTGTCAGGAACGAATAGTGCCACGGGCGTCACTACTGTCAATAATGGGACGCTGATGATCAACGGCAGCATGTCCGGTCCGGTAACCGTGGTTGGAGGAACGCTGACAGGCACCGGTGCGTTGACGGGGGCGGTCACCGTCAGCGGCGGGACGCTGGCTCCCGGACCGGGCACTGCCACGTTGACTGTCAATAATAGCCTGACGCTGCAAAGCGCTGGTTCATTTTTGGCGACAGTCAATGCGACCTCCGGTGCCTGCGCTCAAATCGCCGGCCTGACCAGTGTCAACTATGGCGGCGCGTTGGTGGTCAGTAATCTGGGCGGAACCTTCACGTCCGGGATGCGATTTAAATTATTCAGCGCCGCCGGTTATTCGGGCGCGTTTGCCTCCATTTATCCGTCCGCGCCGAGTTATGGTTTGGGATGGGACACCAGCACATTGACCACCGACGGCACATTGCGGGTCAAAAGCATCGTGGTGGTGCAAACGACGAACGTCATGGAGAGCCGCTCCGGCAACAGCACGAGTGGGACCAGCATCCCCGCTTTTTCGTTCACCGGATTTTCCAGCACGATTTCCAGCACTAAAAGCACCGCGCCCGGTTGCACGTCGCCGGGCAGCAGCATTTTTACGGAAACCACCTCGCCCACGCCGTCCTTTACCGTGATGCCGAATTATTTGATTCCGCAGACACCTTACACCGTGGCAGTCAGTTGGGGTTCCATGAGCACGCCGCAGTTTCAGGAATCGAGCAACCTGGTCGTGCAAACGGCCCTGACCGGTGTGTCAAGCACATCGATTCCCGCGTTGTCCACCGCCTTTGCCAGTGGCCCTGGCGATGCCACGAACAATACCTGGGTCACCGTCGGCACGTTCACGCCCACCGTGCCCAATCCCACGCTGACCTTTTCCTATGTCAGTGGATTGGCGGCCAATCGATGGTATGTCGATGCCGTCCAGTTCATCTCGGGATTTCAACTCATTCTCGGCTCTCCACAAATCAACTCCAACGGCGTGTTCAGTTTTATGTTCACGGGCGGAATCGCCACTTCGTCCTACGCCATTCAAAGCTCAACCAACCTGGTCAACTGGAACACCGTCGAAACTGTCAACAATCCATCCGGCCCGGTGCAGATCGTTCTCAAGAATCCTTCCGGCGCGGCCTATTATTATCGCGCAGTCCAATCTCAATAGTGCGCTTCAACTGTCACTGTCTCCGCAGTGGGCACAAATGAAATCGTTTCGTTTTGCGAGTCGAAATCCGTGTGGTTCCGGCCCTGCACGGTGACCGAGCGGATGGGCGCTCCATCTGGATGCCGCAGGCGCAGGACAATTCTTTGGGCTTTCATATGGGATGGAAGGTTGATCACGGCTTTGATTTTTTGCTGCGCGATTTCGGAAGTGATGCGGTAACCGACCTTGCCGAATTCGGTCGGGGCATTGCGCACCGCGACGCTCATCCCGTTTTTCATCCAATGACTCGTGACGAACGGCGCGAGCCAAAGGTCTTCGCCGCGCTCCATCACATACATCAATCGCGTCTGGCAAAGGAACCAGCCGGTCTCGTGCGTTTTGTTCCATGCGCCGTAATTGGCGAAATGTTCGCAGAAGGAAATGTTCTCGCCGTTGACCAACGAGGGAATGGTGTTGAAGTAGGAGCGAATGAACGGCTTGACGTCGTCGCGCAACGCGTGGATTTCCGCGATGCGGCAGTAATAGGGTTGCAACTTGGCAAATCCGCCGAGGTCGAACACGTCCGCGCGGGATTTTTCCGCAGGATATTCGCCCCAGCCCGATCGCAGGAATTGCACGTTTTCCAGGAAGTCCACCATCGAATCAGTCTCAGTGGATTTGGAGTCAAGTATTTGATTGGCCGCGAGGTGATGCGAGCCGCATTCGATGCTGTAACACCAGCCGCGCCCGCCGTCTTCGGTCGGGTAATAATCTTCAATGTGGCCGAAGCAGTTGAGGAAGGAGGGGTCCGACGGAACCCAAGTGCCGTCACCCAGCGCGTTGACGGGGGTGCGCGCCTGCGTCCAATGATAAGCGCGTAAAATATCGGAACGATATTGGCGCGCGTTTTCCGCAATGGCGCTCGCGGCTGGATCGCCGATGTCATTCAGGGCGCGGGCCGCCCATTCTAATCCCGCGCAATATTGGGCGTCGTTGAAAAAGCGGAAGGCGAATCGGTCCCAATCCGCCGTCACACCCGGCGGCATCAAACCATACTCAGGTGCGCGTTCGCCATGAACGTCGATCCGTTTGGTTTTTTCTCGTTGCTGGATAATCCATTGGCAGATGCGAACAATTTCGGGCGCGTTGGCGCGGAGCCAGGCGGAATCGCGATCGCGCTCGTAGCATTCGCCGATGTTCCACAACAATTCGCCCGTGCCCACCAGCGTGTAACCGGTGGTGATGAACCCGGCCGGGTTGCACTTGGCCAGGAAATAATCGAAGCTGCGCCGGGCGAAGTCCGTGTGCCCGGTCATGTCCATGCCGCGAATGATGGAATTGGCTTCGCTTTCCAGCGGCCCATAAAACTCCGAGGCGATCCAGGGCGCGATTTGCGTGCCGTTGGATTCATTGCGGGCCGCCATTGCGCAATATACTTGCGAGGCGCGAATGATGTTATTCAAATGCTCGTCCGGAATTTCAATTTGCATGGCCGAGGCAAATTGGTCGTCCCAATATTTTTTTACGCGCGATTCCCAGGAAATCGCCGGGATGGACTCCGTCGATTTCATTTTCCACGCCGGTATATAAACCGCACAGGTTGCGTTCTTGCCGGAGGGGAGGGTGCCCGTCACTCGTATTTCGTTTTCCTGGCGAATCAGGTGCAACGGCCCAAGTTTGCGTCTGTCAATTACCGCAACGATGCGGTCGTTGTGCGTCGCGACCAAACCTTGCGCTGCTTCGTTGAATTGCAGCGAAACATTGGTGTCATGGCCGGGTTTCAATTGAAGCGAAAATTGGACTTCCTTCGCCGCGACATCGTTATTCTTGACTCCGAACTCCACGTTGCAGAGCGCGCGGCCGCCATCCAGCGGGGCGACGCATGTCGTTTCCTCATACAACACGTTGCTTTCGTTGACAGACGTCACCGGCACGGGCAGCCAGCCGCCGACTAAATGACGGCTTAGTGACGCGTTCTGGCCGGAGCCGAATCTGGGCAGCAGATTCCATTGCGAGTCGGCCAGCCAATTAAAATTCGCGGGCTCCGCTGCCGGTTGCGTGGCGCTGTCGTATTCGTTGAAACCGATCACGCCGTCGCGCCGCACAACGTATTTGCGGTTGTCACCGGCCAGCGAAATCATGGTTTCCTCCAAGTTTTCGACGTCTCGATGCACGGTGTCCCATGCTCGTGAGAAGGATTGATCTGGGCGGGCGCGGACGTCCTTCAGCACCGACGCGTGCGAGGCGATTTTTTTCAGGTAGTCGTCGAGCGTTATCGGTGAAGGATCGAGCGTCGCGAATAGACCGGCTGACGGCACCCATACCGGGTTGTTCGATTGCAAATCTTCTATCGCGACGCCGAACGCACTGTCGGCGAAGCGAAATCGCAACACCGTGCGGTCGGCTTTGGTCGGCTCCTGCGCCATGGCGAGCAGAGTCAGCAAACGCGGCTGGGCGGTGTTCCATGTCAAGCGATTGGTGGCGCCCGCGTTTGTGTCAAGAAACTGCCCGTTGTAAATCTCGATTTCCGCAGTCTCCGCATTACGGCGGGCCGATTCGATGTGAACAGAAACGGCCTGCTCGGCGGCCCCGGTGAAGACGGACATGCTGCGAACAACCGGCGGTTTCGCGGCGTTTTGAAACAGCCACCGGATTTTTGGCGTGCCGTGCGGAATTCTCAAGAAGCCAAGCGTCCAAACCAAATCCTTGCCGGATTTTGCAGGGGCGATTTCCATGGTCTGCCATTTTCCCTGCCACTCCGATTCGCCCACCCAATATTGCAGCGAC
>Ga0206875_1033_pt1 | contig 39530 bp, 38 predicted proteins | sample Alteio_BWOrgCont_9_FD_152616 | JGI IMG/M metagenome (GOLD analysis project Ga0206875, IMG submission 152616) | Enriched cells from forest soil in Barre Woods Harvard Forest LTER site, Petersham, Massachusetts, United States -... | ecosystem: Environmental > Terrestrial > Soil > Temperate forest > O... | reverse complement strand
ATGAATAGGAAGCAACACCGCTTAGGAAAATGGCCAGCATAAGCAGCCACGTTGCTACCGGCCTTAGAATAAACTGGCGTGACGGATTCATGGGAATTTCTTCGCTCCTACAGAGGAGTGAATGTCGCTACATAGCTGATTATTTTCCACTATCCCCATCATCCGAATGCTTCTTATGATGGTGATGTGGTTTGTCGGTGGTAGAACTTTTGTCCTCTGCAGCAGCATCTGTTTGGGGGTCTTTTGCGTTGTCAGGAGTACTGGCTGGCTTTTGGTCGGTTGCCGCTATCTCAATTTTTGCTCCGTCGCGTAGGCCGTCAGCGCCATCCACAACCAGTTGATCGCCAACACTTACTCCCTTGCTGACTGAGACAGCCTCACCATCGGCAGGGCCGAGTATGATATTTTGTACGGCTACCGTCTTATCTGGTTTGACAAGGTAGACGAACGCCCCATTAGTACCACGCTGCACCGCCGACGTAGGAATGGTCACAACATTACTCAGCGTGTCGAGTTTCAGGCGGATGTTGACGAACTGGCTGGGAAATAAGGAGCTGTCTTTATTGGCAAATTCTGCGCGAAATTTAACCGTGCCGGTAGCGGGGTCCACCTGGTTGTCGATGGCGGTCAGCACGCCTGTCGCAAGCTTGGTTTTATTGTCGCGATCCCATGCCTCAGCGACGAGTTTATCACCTCCATTGACGTGCTTCAGCACAGATGGAATGCTGTCTTCAGGGATAGTGAATATGGCCGTAATTGGCTGAAGTTCGGTTACTATCACAAGACCGTTTGTATCAGTCGTATGCACAATATTACCTTCGTCCACCTGTCGGAGGCCAACGCGGCCAGTCGCAGGTGAGGTGATTTTCGTATAGATGAGATTCGTTTTGGCAGTATCAATCTGCCCTCTATCGTTTGCCACTGCGCCTTCGTATTGTTTGACCAAAGAGGTTTGCGTATCAAGCTGTTGCTTGGCGATAGAATCCTGTTTCCACAGAGCCTTGTAGCGCGCGAGGTCGATTTTTGCCTCTGCCAGTAATGCCTGGTCACGGGTCAGCAAACCTTGTGCCTGCTCCAGCAGCGCAACATACGGGCGGTCATCGATTTTAGCGAGCATCTGATCTTTTTTGACCATCTGGCCTTCGGTGAACAGGATTTTCATCAGCTGCCCGTTTATCAGCGTGTGTACGGTCACCGTGCTGCGGGGGGTGATATTGCCAAGCCCTTCAAGATAAACTGATATATCGCCGGTTTTTGCTGTGGCAGTGCCAACCGGGACAATGGAGTTTTTCCCGCTACCTTTGTGCTTGCCGCCAGAATCATCGCTGCTGGGGTAAAAATAATACCACGCACCTGATGCAACTACGCAGAATATGATAATCCACAGGTACTTACGCATATCACTCCGTCATTATTTTTAAGCTAACCTTATACGATCTTAATGTAAGTTATCTCTTGTCTTCCTTGTCAGATTGTTTCTAACTTGTTGAAGCAGAACCATTATTAATTCCTGCTGCGGTTGAGGGATTCCAGCAAACGCCTCATTACCCACTTCTGTGCGAATCACTTCTATTTCTTTTATCAATGGTTTGGCGTGCGAGGTAAGATATAGTAAGCGTGCGCGCCTGTCGGATGGGTCCGGGCGACGCTCAACAAAGCCTGCTTTCTCAAGCTTATCGAGCAGGCCAACCAGTGTAATCGGTTCAATATCAAGGATTTCCGCGATTGCCGCCTGGTTGACGCCTTCGTTCTGTGCAAGGCTGTGGATAACCGCCCATTGCGATTGTGTGAGACCGACTTTGCCAGCCTTGCGCTCAAAGCGACGGCGAATGAGCCGCGAAACATCGCGTATCAGAAGGCCGAAAGTAGGTTGCTCGGAGGAGTGATTCTTCATAATTGATATATTACATATATGATATATTATAATATATATAGACAAAATGTCAATTGCCAGTTTTTAAGGCAGATGCTTAGTTTATAGGCAGAGGTTTATTAATATCGCAGATATACTGATGAGCTAATTTTAATGAATCCATAATATCGGTTTGCTATCTTTTTTTACCTATGAATAGCCCGCAGCCAAATTACGGTCCTCTAACTTTATTCCTGTCAGACGGCGGAAATGCATTTTCCCGTAATTTTTTAGAGGAAACACAGGATCTGAGAAAAATAGCCGGTAGCGTTGAAGAAATAAAATACCAACTGGAATTACTGGAAATTCCTTATCAGCCTATCAAGGCAAGAACACTACGCGGTATCGAGGAAGTTGTCGGAGTGCAAGGTATCGGAAGAAAAGAACACGGCAACACATTGTTGGAATGCGGATGGACGTTGCGTGATAATCATACACGGAAGGCGATGACCAGTGAAGACTTGGCAATGCCTGCCGTGGCCAATGAAAAACATCTCAAAGCAGTGCGTCGAGTAAAGGGCCATTCGCAGGCAACAGGATATAAGCAAAAAGGAAAAGAAGGACCGCCCAAACGCAATCATACTGACCGTGCATTGATTGCGGATGAGTTTGTAAAAGCGATAGAGGAATTGAAGCAAAAAATGCCTGAGGCGGAGGGGCTTGAAGGCGACGCGCTCAGTGAAGTCATTCTTGCCCATCGCAGGCAACCGGCCGACGGCAGGATTTTTACACAAAGCTATGTGCTTACGAAAGCGTTGTACGATGGTACCAACGCACGGTGGTCTGACGTTTATCAATTCTTAAATAAAATTCTGGCCGAAAACGATCTTACGGAGTCTGTAAGCACCGGTTCTATGGGCTCTGCATTTGTAGAGAACTCACATTTTAAACTTGAGCTGCTTTCTTCTCTGAAAATCATGCTTGAAAAGCAGCTTGTTCCCAAAAGGATGACCGTAGATGCATTTACAACAATATGGTCGTTTTTCAAACAGTTACCAAATACACGCCAACGCACCGATACCAGCCTGAATATGGATATTGACAGATTATGCAAGGAGTATGGCATAAAGAACGTTATGCTCACAAGAGAGCAGCCGGAACCGCTGCCTGGTAATAGTAAGTTAGATGAGACAGCCTTTGGTTTTATAAGAGGTGGTAAAAGAAAATCATCGCCTCGAACCCTAGACCAGTTGATGTGTACACTGAGTTTACTAAAAAGAAACGGCAAGCTTTTGATTCCACGTGAACGCCTTGAGCAACTGGCAAACGATCATGGCTTTCCTTATGATGCTGAAAAAGGCTATTGTATTGCTTCATATGAGGATGTTTTGAACGACCATCTTATGGCCGACCCGCCGCTTCCGCTTAGCATTATGCTACGTGAATTGCGCATGTGCAGAGAAGTAAATCTTGGAGTTATATATCCTGAGTTACAAAAGATAATTGGTAGTTTAACTGGAGTAGAGTTCATCGAAAGTCCAAGCCATTTCGAAAGGCTTCCCTCTCATGATGTGCTGGAAAAGATCCTTGCACTTTATGCGTCAATTCTCCGGAAGAATGGTGTGGAGCTGCCGTCATGTAAAGAAACGGGAGAGGCAAAATTGCCTGAAGATCATATCGTGGCATTTCGCAATGCGCTGAAGCGTGGCTATCCTTCCGATCGGCCTATCAAGGCCTATCAGGCTGAGGATTCTGATCCATGGAAAAAGTTTTATCCAGTAAATGTACACTCGCGTTAGTAAATAGCATACGTGCGACGAAAGTGTGAGTGATGGCAGTAAAAATGTCATGCAGCACGTGCTACGGCATCCGCCGGGCTAGATCCCGCAATGAATACGGGGTGACAATCCCATAGTTTGCTGCGAAGGTTTATTGTAATTATAACAAGCTAACCAAACCCATTCGTCCCATGATCACGCAAATTATTTCTTCTTCACGCCTGCTGATTATTCTGTGGTTGCTGACATTGCTTATAGCAGGCGCGTGGGTGCGCGTGCACGGCGTGAATGAATATTTTTATAGCACAGATGAATTGCAGCACATCACTATATCGAAAGGAGAAACGGTAAGTGAAGTCGCGAAGTTTTCTGCACTCGAAACCCATCCGCCTTATCCACAAATTCTCCGGCACTATCTGCTTGCCATCAGCGATACGCCTTGGTTTTTGCGTGGTGAATCGGTGGTGTTTGGTCTGCTTTGCATCCTGATCTATTATGCTATCGGGAACATGATGGGAGGCCCGCCTGCGGGGTGTATTGCGGCGTGGTTTATTGCTTTTGGCTACGGCAGCATCATAGAATCGCAAATAGTGCGTAACTACTCACTGCTTGCGCTGCTTTTAGGCGTGGCGTTTTATTTTTATCAGGCGTTCCTTCGCACTGGAAAGCGCTCCTGTCTTTTTGGCTATGCAGCGGGAGTCCTGTTGGCGCTTATGGCGCATTACAGTGCGGCATTCGCACTAGTTTGTATGGGCGGAGTTGGTTTTATACGCCTTCTTTGGACGAAGGACAGGAGAAGTGAATTATGTTGGTGGACTGCTGTGAATGCGTTGCTCGTGTTTTATTTCTGCTGCGTCTATGCCATGGAGATACGCCACAATGCCTATGAGGCCGTTTTCCTGCTCAATAATAAAATCGCCACTGAGTCTCCGCTGTATGGCACTACAGGATTCCGTGCAGCATTGCTGGTTGTCTACATACCCGCGACCGTTTCGTATTTCCTGCATTCTAGTTTCAGTAACCAGCAAAACATCCTGAGCATATTTTTATTTCTGTGTGCGATGACAGGGATATATGCCTTCTCCCTTGGGCGCGCTTTGCTTTGGGAAGCATTGCTGGCGTTGGTGCTTGGTGCAATATTACTTGCGGCCAATATTTATCCCTATGCATTCAGGATAGCGGGCAGGCATGCCATGTGGGAGCTGCCTTATGTAATATTGCCTGTTAGCCTTTTTCTGGCGTATGGAGCCCGGTTGCTTGTAGCGCGAGTGCCTGCCGGCACCGTAAAAAAAACCACAGCGGCCGGCATGGTCATAGGGGTTGCAATGGGCTTTCTTATCAATGATACGAAAGTATTTTTTGATGATCTGCGCGAATACGAGCTGAATAATGCGCAGGGGCAGGAGCTTGATAGTTTTCTTGCCTCACTGACATCTGAGGACATTGTTATTTCAGGATCCTTAAACACAATGTATCTTTTGCCCGATGGCCGCAGTTATTATCGTGCGCTCTTGGCAACTGGGGGGCAATTGCCATATTACTCTGTCGCTCGCGGTGAAGCCCGCATAGTATACACCCACTTCTACCCGCCCATACTGCAGGATAAATTTGCATCATTGCGTGATTTGATGACGCTGATGGATGCGAGCGGCGAGCTGAAACACATCCGTACAGTCTGGTTTTTTAATACAATCGGCGCTTCGTGGAACATTGATAAATGTGCATTGCCCGCAACTAGGATTATTCCTTTTTACCATACTGGCGACGGCCTGATGAAGGGTGCCGGGCCGATCGCAGAATTTATTGGCATACCGTACGACAGTATCAAGCGTAACATTTTACAGAAGGCTTCTTTATGCGGCGCCTCAGCCCTACAGTAGTTACTTTAATTTTCTTTATCCTGCTCGACTCGATGGCGTTTTACGTGGCCTATGTGAAGCGTAATATTAATCACGTGCCTGTTGCGATGTCTGGGCTTGCACCAGAGATAACATGGAAAGCATTTGATGGCAGCTCACATACATTAAAAGATCTAGCGGGGCATGTTGTAGTGCTGCATTTCTGGGCCGCCTGGTGTCCGCCTTGCCGCCAGGAATTTCCACGGCTGCTGAAAGCTGCTGCCGATAATCCCGACACGATGTTCCTGACTATCTCCAGTGATGACACGCTCGACAAGCCAGAGCAGTTTGTTAAAGAAATGCAGAGTGCTGCTGGCACCAAGTCTCCAAAGAATGTGCTTTATGCATGGGATCCCAGCAGGACAATTACCTATGATCAGTTTTTGACCATTAGCTATCCTGAGACTATTTTTATCGACGGCTCTGGTCACATGCGCCGTAAGGTTTCGGCGCCGCTGGACTGGAGCAATAAGGGAGTAAAAGAATATCTGCAGGAATTAAGAAGCACAAAATAGCTGAGCGCTGCCTTACCTAAAATGAGTTAGGTTCCATGTCTGAGAGCTTACGGCCCAGTGTGGCGACTTCAATAGCTTCATCCGCCTCCTGCTGGAAAACCAGTGGCCAGAGAACCCCTTTGAACTTGACGGCTGAGCCGCCCTTGGGTGTGACGACGACGGTGCCATAGTCAAACGGCCAGAAGAGCCACCCGCCGCGCACAGTAATGCTTTCAATATCGCCATGTGCCAGTTTCAGGGTTTTTCCTCCTGATTTTCCAAGCACGCGTTTGTTGGTGAGTGCCAGCTCGGTGCGCGCGAGGCGAATCATGCCGAAAGGATGCATGGTGATGGCAAAAGAAATCAGCGCGGATATATAGGCGATTTTGGATATGGCTGCTTTGCAGGTGATGCGCTCATCTGGCATCAGTGCGTCTGATACAAACGACATTGTTATTGCGCGGCCGGTTGTTGTTTATCTTTCCACAGCTCATTAAGTCTGTCGTCACGGCCACAACCTAAGCGGTACATTTTGTAGCGCGTTTTATTTTTGATGTAATAATCCTGGTGGTAATCTTCAGCAGGATAAAACTCAGCAGCGGGCTGGATTATCGTGGATACGTCCTGACCCAGCAGCTTCTTCACGTGCGTGAGCGAGGCATCCGCAAGCTTTTTCTGCTCGTCATTATGATAGAAGATTCCTGCACGATATTGTGAGCCTTTGTCACAGAACTGACCATAAGGGTCGAGCGGGTCGACGTTATGCCAGAAAATGTCGAGCAATCTGGCATAGCTGACCTGGGCAGGGTCAAATGTTATTTCAATGGCCTCAAAATGACCGGTGGTACCGGAGGAGACTTCCTCATAGGTGGGGTTTTTCATCTGTCCGCCAGTATAGCCTGAGACCACTTTGGTTACGCCGGGAATGCCGGAAAACTCAGCGTCCATGCACCAGAAGCATCCGCCAGCGAATGTAGCCGTCTCTGTTTTTGTCTCTGCCATAACTCCTCCGCTGATCAGAATCAGTATCAAACTGGCACATAAATGTGTGAGAATTTTTTGCATATTATTTTATCTTAAATTCGGAAGCGACTGCCTGCCTGTTGTGGCTCATTGTTTCTCTACTGCGATGTCGCGTCAAGGACGATTGTATGCAGATCCATATGAAATTTTTATACGAAAAATTGTATAAACTTAGGGCAGTATCAACAAAAGGGAGCTCAAATTTATGAAGAATCTGCTCTGCGCCACGGTCATGGGCTGTGCTTTATCATTATATACCATTCCGGCGAGCGCTGATCACTCAGGCGAGCAGGAAGCACACATTATACAGGCGTCGTATGTGCTTCCCTCCAAAGATGGCGAGGAATTCCGCAAAGCCCTGCATTCCGCTGATGCAGACAATATGCAGCTTATGCAGCAGATACAGGCAGGCAACGCGGACCTGTATAATTTACTAACCGCCCATGATTTTGATCATGATGCCTTTCTCACCAAGGCCAAGGAGTTGCGCGATCTGCAGGAACAAACCAAAGAGAATCGTGATTACGCATTCGTTTCGGCCACAGGACTGCTGACGCCGGGTGAGCGGATAAAGCTGGCAAAGGCGCTGGAAAGAGGCCCTGTTCATCATGCGATGCAGGCACCTGTAGCCCAGCCGCAGCAGTAATCAGGCTGAGCGGATACTCTCAAAGCGGATGATATCGTCTTCGCTCAGATATTCACCCGACTGCACCTCGATGATTTGAAGGTCTATCTTGCCGGGGTTGGATAACCGGTGGGATGCGCCTTTGGGTATGAAAACAGACTCGTTGGGGAATACGAGCTTCTCAACGCTTTCACATTCAACGCGCGCGGTACCTGATACCACAACCCAGTGCTCTGCGCGATGGTGATGCATCTGCAGCGATAGCGAACGCCCCGGCGCGACCACGATATGTTTGACCTTGAACTGTTCGCCCTGTGCTATGTTTTCATATGTGCCCCACGGGCGTGGCACACGCGCATGGCTGATGGTGACTTCATTGTGGCTGTTCTCCACCAGAGGTAGCATGTTTTTGATTTCCTGCGCGCGGTCACTTGGCGCTACCAGCACGGCGTCCTTTGTGGCAATCACCGTGCAGTTTTTCATGCCTAAGACCACAACTGCAGGGCCTTCCGAGCGGATGTAGGAATTTTCCACATCCCGTGTGATGACTGAACCTTTGAGGACATTGCGGCTAGCATCCTTATCAGCCACCTGCCAGAGCGCCTGCCAGGAGCCGATGTCGCTCCAGCCGAGCAAGCAGGGAAGCACAGCGCCGATTTGCGTATGTTCCATGAACAGCGTATCGAAGGCATGGCTTTTCATTTGCGCGTAGGCTTCGGAGGATAGCAGCATGCATTCCGCTTCGGGCTTTGCCTCCTGCCATGCATTTGTGCAGAGCGCCAGATGCTCAGGTGCCAGCGTTTTAGCCTCGTTCAGCAATGTGTGTGGATTGTAGAGAAACATGCCGCTGTTCCAGAGCGCCCCTCTGGCGATAAGTGCCGTGGCGTTATCCGTATCCGGCTTTTCGTGAAACTCTGCGATGCGGCATACTTTACCCTGCGTGAGAGGCTTGCCAGGCAGGATATAGCCATAGGCAGTTTCGGGCTTATCGGGCGTGATGCCGAAAAGTACGATATTGTCATCAAGCGCTGTCGTTGCGGCACTCATGATGGAGGCGTAAAACGCATCCCCATCTTCAATAAGATGATCGGATGGCAGTACCAGATGCAGTACCGGTGACTTTGCCTCACGCTCGGCAAGTGCTGCTGCAAGTGCAGGGGCAGCAGTATTGCGACCCTGTGGTTCCAACAAGATGGTAGCATCGGTAATGTCCAGCGCGCTCAGCGCAGCGAGAACAAAAAAGCGGTGGTCATTGCCCGCGATGATAATGGGTGCGCCATAATGTTTGCGATTGGAAACGCGTCGCAATGTGGCGGTGAAAAGATTTTCCTCGCTCACAAGCGGAACAAACTGTTTGGGATATTGTTGGCGCGAGAGTGGCCACAGACGCGTACCCGAACCTCCTGAGAGGATAACCGGACGAATAAGAACGGAGGCTCTGGCAGGGTTACCCATGGCGCGACCTATGCTTAAGGGACGCGCAGAATAGGCAGGTTTACTCAAAAAGTCCAGCGCAAGGCCTGTAGATACAATACCGATAGGCCCTACGCTAGCACGTTGCCCAGTTTCATTTCTTCTTTAATGTAGTAATTGATCTTGGAGGCTGCAGTTGCCGCTGACATGCCAGTGATGTTCAATTTGTCTTCCCAGTGCCGCGCTCCTACCTGCATTACTGCGTCGAAACGCATGTCCTGACGCTTGCCTTTGCGCCCGCCAATGTGATCAGGCATTGCACTGTTCCAGATGTCTTTTGCCACCGGGTCTTTTTTGATATCATTATGGATATTTGTCTTGTTGAGCTGGGCTTCCGCGAGTCTCATGGACTTAAATACCTGGTTACCGTAGGTCGAGAAGGCATCGCAGACGTCGTTGATGAAGCCTTTGGTGGTACAAAACCCGATACTATGCCCGGCAGGAGTCATGAGTGGATCATGCACATATTTGTCTTTAAACTGTGCGGCATGCACGGCGTTATAATCACTCAGCAGGATAATGGGTGCATATTTGCAGGCACTGCTGCGGCAATAATCCAAGCATGCGTTCTCACCCCAGTTGGCAGCCGTTTCATCACGGAATATTTTTAATTCCTGTTCAAGTGTATTTTTGCTTTTCTTGTGTTGTATGTTCTCCTCTGTTTCTTTTTTCCAGTCGCGAAGCTGATCATAAAGGGCCTGCTGATAGGGTGAGTCGATAATCACCAGCTTGGGATTGCCTTTGTGAATGAGGGTTTCTGTTCCGTCCTCTTCGATGCGCACACGCGTGGCATTGTTAAAAAAGCGCGCTGGAGCATCGTCTCTGATTCTTTTACCGGCTACCGGATCCAGCACCACGCCATTTTGCGCATAACGGAGAATGGCATTGCGGATTTCCCAGTCGGCGACAATGGACGGCACTACGATCCGCTCCACGGTACTCTCAGCAAGCGGCACGAGTCGCAGCAGATCAAGCCAGGTATCCTGTGAGCGGCTGCGCGGGGATTTGAGGTGCAGCAGGGCAGATGTATCCACCACTAATTCGCTTTTGCGTTCTGCGAAACTGGCGGCAGGCCCTTCCGGTATTGGTGGTGGGGGCACCTTTGGCATTTCCATTTTCTCTGCAGCCCGAATAACGGCTTGTGCCTCCTTGCCTATCAGTTTTTCTTTTTCTGTGCCCAGCAGTGGTGCAGGTGGAATCACCTCACCAGATGGAGAGGTAAGCGCGAGCATATCTTTGAGGTCATAGCTATCGTCCCGGATGAAGCCTTTTTCTTCAATTAAATTTTGTAGACGTGCTGACCAGTTACTCTGGAGTTTTTTGATGCATTTTTCTAATTTGGGAATCCAATCTAACAATTGGTCTTCTGCGTCGGGCTGCCGTGTAAAAACAAGTTTTCCTAATGGCTCAACGCCCTGATTGAGGTCGAAATCATGAATGGCTTCCATGCCGCCTTCTACTGCGCGTAACTCAAGTCCATATTTTCTCCGCACTGTATTGTATCCAGCAAGTGCAGATAGCGGTCGCCGCGATGCAGGAATCCGTCTATCGATCCAATTACTTTGGTTGCGAGAGCTTCCTGTTTGGGTGAGTAGGTAATTATTGCATGAAACTCCGGATGACTTCGTAGCATTATTTCCGTGCGATCATCGGCGATGGTTGCATCCAGCTGTGCGTGCGTGGCGATATGTTCCCGAATCTTGCTAAACTCTGCTTTATCAGTTTCCGTCCCAGAGCCTCTGGTGCTGGTAGTAGGCGCTTTTTTGCTGCCTCTTTCTTTTATGTAAGCCGGATGATTTCTTAAATCGGACAGCACTCTCTCAAAATATACTCTTGATGCGTGCCCTTCCCTACCAAGGGAGAGAATAGTAGGGGCATCGCTTTGGGGAAATAAAACGATATTATAATTATGGGGTTCTTCTGTGATTGTGGCATCATCATATTTTCCTATCAAACCCCCCATGCTAATGCGCAAAGGAGGCATAGCATTTTTGCGCAGAGATATTTCTATCAGCTGCACAAGCCTATCCTCCAGACGCCTTCCGGTTGGCGCGGCGGCAGGTACGTGTTTTTCTGCCAAGGTTTCATTCACCCATCTTAATATCCTGGTAAGGTCATTTCTTGCTAACAAGCTGTTGGGCTTGTAAGCGCGATCAACGTCGTGCCTGCCACGTATATTGCCCAAATTAGCTACTGAAAATTGTCCAACATATACCTTAGAGTCAAAAAATGTTCTGACATCATCAAACAGGCCTAAGACCTCACTGATGGGAACGGACTCCATCTCGCCAGCATCAATCTGAGCTATCAGCTTTGGAATTTTATCGGCCAGACGTGTCATATAAACTGCGAACCAGACGTTACTTTCCTTCGACTGTGCCACTGGCAATCAGTGGTAATAATAGTTAGATTTAATTAACAGAAAGTAAAGGCTTACAGAGCGTTTTGCTCACGCAGAGCATTAATTGTATATTCTGAAAAAACGGGAAGTATCTGTTAAACAATTAATATTAAATAACAATCTGCCGTCCTATTTCTACCAGTGAGTCCTGCGGCAGGTGGAAGTAGTCACTCACATGTACTGCGTTGCGTTCCATGAAAGCGAAAGTAATTTCCGCCCAATAGGGCATGCCTTTGCGGTCATCACTCGCAATAACCGTCTCATGCCCCACGTAATAGGTGACGTCGGAAAAATCAAGGGTACAGCCTTTGGAGCGTGCCTGCTTGAGAAGCGCCGGGATATCGGGGCGTTCCATGAAGCCATAATGGGCGACTGCCCGCCAGAAATCCGGGGCTATCTGCTCTACGTTCAGGCGCGAGCCTTGGCGAATCCATGGTTTTGACTCCGTCTCAACAGAGAGGACGAACAATCGTTCATGCAGCGCACGATTATGCTGCAGGTGCCAAATCATGACAGGTGGCGCGCCCTGCCTTGTGCGCGTGAGAAATACGGCGGTACCGGGTACGCGCGGGATGTGGTCGTGTTTGATGTTTTTCATAAATGTGTCAATCGGCATAGTTTCCAGCCGTGCAGACACCAGCTGCATGCCGGTATGCCAGATGAGCATAACGCCGTAGACGAGGCCTGCCAAAATCAGCGGTACGTAGCCGCCGTCGGCGACTTTTGTCAGGTTGGAGGATACAAAGGATATATCCACCAGCATGAACAGCCCGGCGATTAAGCCTGCGCGGGGCCGTCCCCACCCCCAGATTTCGCGCATGGCGATGTAGAGCAGCGCAGAGGTTGCAAGCATGGTGGCCGAAACAGCGATGCCGTAAGCAGCGGCAAGGTTGTCGGATTTGCGGAAGGCAAGTGTGAGGCCGATAGTGACGAGCATGAGAATCCAGTTCACCATGCCGACATAAATCTGGCCGTAGCCTTCCGATGAAGTCTGGGTGATTTGCAGGCGAGGCATCCAGCCCAGCTGGATTGCCTGCCGTGTCATGGAAAACGCGCCCGTGATGATGGACTGGCTCGCGATGATGGTGGCGACGGTTGCAAGCAGCACCATGGGCACAAGCAGGCCTGCCGGGCAGAGGCGGTAGAAGATATTATCAGCAGTGGGTGCGCCGTTTAAGACGATGGCGGCCTGGCCTGCGTAATTGAGCACGAGGCTCGGAAATACCAGTGCCGACCAGGCAAGGCGGATGGGGCGTGCGCCGAAATGGCCCATGTCGGCATACAGCGCTTCAGCGCCGGTGACGCAGAGAAAGACCCCACCCAGCACAAGGAAGCTTTTTGTGCCTCCTGAGACGAGGTAGTGCAGGCCATAAAGAGGATTGATGGCAACGAGCACGGAAGGATGCTGCCATATACCCCAGATGCCGAGTGCGCCGATGACAAAAAACCAGAGCGCCATGATGGGCCCGAAGATGCGGCCGATACGTGCAGTGCCATGCGGCTGGATAGCAAAGAGTGCGATGAGAATAATGACGGAGGCAGGCAAAACATAAGGTGCAAGCGTGGGCTCGATCATATTTAGCCCTTCGAGCGCTGAAAGCACGGAGATGGCCGGTGTTATCGCCCCGTCGCCATAAATAAGCGCCGCACCGAGCAGGCCAAGTGCCACCACGGCTGGCCGCGGCCTGAGTTTGACGCCGAGCAATGACATGAGCGCGAGTATGCCGCCTTCACCGTCGTTATCCACACGCATGGCGAATGAGACATATTTAATTGATGTGACAATGATGAGTGTCCAGAGAATGAGCGAAAGTGAACCTAGTATCGCTCCCGCTTCCGGCTTATCGCCGGTTATGGCCAGCACCGTCTTGAGCGTGTATAGTGGGCTTGTGCCGATATCGCCGAAGACCACGCCGAGCGCAGAAAGGCTTAAGCCAAGCAGCGCTTTGTTGGCGGGTGGTCTGATTGAGGATTCACTGACGGAGGACATAATGATTTTGTGCTGTGGCACTGTTGCCGTGACTAAATCACTCCCGCTATAAGCGGTCAATCTTTCTTGGGGATTTCAAAGAGCGCATCGTAGGCTGCTAGTAGCTTTGGCACCTCAAACGCCCATGAAAGTTTGCTCTCCATGCGTGCGCGACCTGATGTTCCTATTTCCTTGCGTTTTGCTGGATCGTCCAGCAGCGCTGTGATTTTCTGAGTGAGGTCCTGCGTGTCATTTGGCTTTGCGTAAAGCGCTGCTTCGCCAGCAGTGATGCGGCCTTCGGTCGTATCAAACTGGACGACGGGTTTGCCAAGCGCCATATATTCCATGATTTTGCTTGCGGTGAACTTGTCTGTTGCAGGGTTGACTTCACGAGGCTCTACGCAGACATCGGCGGTACTCAGCAGCTCCAACATTTCCTTGTCAGATAACAGGCCGGTGAAAGTTACATGTTCCACCACACCCTGCATCGCGACGAGTTTGCGCAAACGCTCTAGCATGGGCCCGTCACCGGCCAGCGTGAAGTGAACATCGTCCCGCTTCATGTCCTGCACGATGATGCGCGCAGCTTCGATGAGATGCGGGATACCTGCCTGTTTGTTCATATTGCCAACATAGGCCACGAGATATTTGCGGCCTTGTTTAAGTGAAGGTATGGCAGAAGCTGGTTTAATGTGATCCAGCGCCGGGGCAGGGCGGACGACGAATAGTTTCTGAGGCGATACTTTCCCGCGTTCAATTGCAATCTTTCGATAGCTCTCATTGGCGACGATGCCGACATCCGCCAGTTTGAAATTCACTCTCTCAAACCAAAGCGCAATTTTGTGCATCTGGCTCTGTTGTTCATGCAGTTCAGGGCCGAGGCTGCGCTGCTCAAACAACAGTTTTTTGCTGAAGAATAATTTGAAGAAACTGCCGAGGAAAACAATGCTGTCCGGTGGATTGCAGATATGAATCACATCGAATCCAAGTGTAAAAAATATCCGGCAGGCGAGCATCATTTGCCATAATAGCGACCCGGATGTCTTGGGGTGACGAAAGATATGCACGTTATTTATAAGCTCATACGAAGCATCACATCCTTTGCCCTTGGGGCAGATGACAGAGACGATATAGCCATGCTCTGTAAGCGTCATGGCTTCCTGCCAGACATGCCGATCAAATGGCACAGGCAGTTCCTGAGTGACGATCAGCGCGCGCCGCGCAAACTGGGATGCATCGCCCACAAAGGCTGAGGTAATTGCCATGAGCCCTGCTAAACTAAACTTTTCAGAATTTCTGCTGCCGTGGCCTTGGGGTCTTTGGCCTCGGTGATAGGGCGGCCGATGACGAGGTGGGTCGCGCCCTTTTGCATGGCTTCGGCAGGTGTCATGGTGCGCTTCTGGTCATCCTTGCTGCTACCTTCAGGGCGGATGCCGGGTACTACGAGTGTGAAATCAGCGCCGCAATGCTTGCGCAGCGCTGCGATTTCGTAGGGTGAGCAGACGACACCGTCAAGCCGGCAGCTTTGTGCGAGATCCGCCAGGCGCAGCACCTGATCGTTGAGGTTGTCCTTCACGCCGGTCATGGCGAGGTCTGCCTGATCGAGACTCGTGAGCACAGTGATGCCGACAATCATCGGACGCGCTTTGCCGGTGATGATCGAGACTTCCATGGAAGCGTCAATCGCGGCCTGCAGCATCGCGCGGCCTCCAGACGTATGCACGGTCATCATAAAGCTGTTGATACCCGCAGTGGCCTTGATGGCGCGGGCTACGGTATTAGGGATGTCGTGAAACTTGAGGTCGAGGAAGACCGGAATCTTGTGATGCTCAAGCTGGCGCACGCCTGCGGCGCCGTTGGCGGTGAAGAATTCCAGCCCGAGTTTTATCGCGCCAATATGTCCGCGCAATTGCTCGATAAGCTGGTTGGCGTCGTCGATGTCGGTGGTGTCGAGCGCGCAGATGAGGGGATTCAGGATAGGCTTCATGGGCATCATTATGACGCAATTGCGGTTAAGAACGCGTGAACAATGAACGGGGTTTTAGGAAAATACAAATGTAATTTTATACGTCATCCCGGCGAAGGGCGGGATCTCATGCAAATGGCCTGAGATTCCGGATATCTCCGCTCGTTCACCACAGCGAAGCTGCGGACTCGCGGGCTTCCGGAATGACGAATCTAGCTGAGTGTATACACCGTCTCACCGCCAACGACGGTACGGATGGCGCGCCCCTTGGCTTTCCAGCCTTCGAAGGGTGAATTGTGCGACTTGCTCATGAAGCCTTCCGGATCGAGCACCCATTCATGGCCGAGGTCGATGAGCGTGAGGTCGGCAGGTGCGCCTTTTTTCAGGCGGCCTGCGTTTACCTGTATGATGTCTGCCGGTTTGTAGGTCATCGCTGCGAAGACCTCGCCCAGGGATAATTGTTTTTTATGGTAGAGCATGAGCGAAAGCGGCAGCATGGTCTCAAGCCCTACGATGCCGACAGCGGCATGGGTCATGGGCACTCGCTTGCTCTCTTCGTCGTGCGGTGCGTGGTCGGTGGCGATGGCGTCTATCGTGCCGTCGCTTAAGCCTTCGATGACGGCGAGTCGGTCTTTCTCAGCGCGCAGCGGCGGGTTCATTTTGCAGAAGGTGCGGTACTCCGCCACGGCTTCATCCGTGAGGCAGAAATGATGCGGCGCAGCTTCGGCAGTAACGCGCAGGCCTTTTTTCTTGGCGCGACGGACAGCGTCTATGCCTTCGGCTGTGGTGATGTGCAGCACATGGTAGCGCCCGCCGGTGAGCTCGGTGAGGATGATGTCGCGCTCGATGATAACGGCTTCGGAAGCGTTAGGTGAGCCGGGCAGGCCAAGCTTCGCCGACACGGCGCCTTCGTTCATGCAGGTGCCTGCGGTCAGGTTGGCGTCTTCCGCATGCTGCGCTACGGGAATGCCGAAATCGCGCGAATATGCCAGCGCGCGGCGCATCAACAGTGCATTCATCACGACGGAGCCGTCATCAGTGAAACCTACGGCACCTGCTTCATGGAGCAGTCCCATCTCGGTAAGCGCTTCGCCTTTGCGGCCCTTGCTGATGGCGGCGTAGGCGCGAACGTTGACGTAAGCCGACTTGCGCGCGCGCTGGTGGATGAACTCCAGCACCGCGATGTCGTCAATGACCGGGTCGGTATTGGGCATGCAGGCAACCGTGGTGACGCCGCCTGCGGCTGCTGATTTGCTGCCGGTATGAATGGTTTCTTTGTATTCCTGCCCCGGCTCGCGGAAATGTACCTGAATGTCAAGCAGCCCCGGTGTAAGCAGGTGGCCTTTGCAGTCGATAACTTCTGCGTCTTCCGGTGTGCCATCGTTAAAGAGCCGTGGGCCAAGGTCAGCGATGACACCGCCTTTGGTGAGCAGGCCGCCTTTGACGTCCAGCCCTGACTCCGGGTCGAACAGCCGCGCATTGACGTAAGCCACCTTGCGGTTGGCGTTGGTGCGGGTGGGCAGGGTAAAGGTTTGTTTTGCGGGTTTCATTTTGTTTGCAACGTATGTGAAAGAATTTCCAGCACTGCCTGCCTCACCGCCACGCCCATTTCGACCTGATCGAGAATCATGCTGCGGCCGATATCGTCTGCGAGTTTGGAGTCTATCTGCAGGCCGCGGATAATGGGGCCGGGGTCAAGTATGATGGCGTCTTTTTTCGCATAAGACATTTTCTCTTCATCAAGTCCCCAGAAGTGAAAATATTCCCGGCTGGAGGGAACAAACGAGTTTTCCATGTACTCGGTCTTAAGCCGCAGCGTCATTACCACGTCGCAGTCCTTAAGCCCTTTGCGCATATCATTAAACACTTTGACGCCCAGCTTCTCCGGCTGCGGCGGCATGAGTGTGGGCGGGGCGATGATGCGTACTTTTGCGCCCATCGCATTGAGCAGCAGGATGTTGGAGCGTGCCACACGGCTGTGCAGTATGTCACCGCAGATGGCAACAGTGAGGCCTTCGATGCGGCCTTTCTTGCGGCGGATGGTAAGCGCATCAAGTAGCGCCTGTGTGGGATGTTCATGGCTGCCGTCGCCAGCATTGATGACCGAGCAGTTGACCTTGCGCGACAGCAGGTGCACCGCGCCGGATTCAGGGTGGCGCATGGTGATGAAATCCGGGTGCATGGCGTTGAGCGTCATCGCGGTATCAATGAGCGTCTCGCCTTTTTTTACCGATGAGGTGGCGACTGACATATTGATGACGTCCGCGCCGAGGCGCTTGCCCGCGAGCTCGAACGACATGCGCGTGCGCGTCGAGTTCTCGAAGAACAGGTTGATGAGCGTGCGGCCCTTGAGAATGGGATATTTTTTGTCGATCTGGCGGTTTTTCTCGATGAAACCTTCGGCAAGGTCGAGAATGCGGGTGATGTCTTGTTTGGAAAGGCCTTCAATGCCCAGTAGATGCCGGTGCGGGTATATCCAGTCTTTCTTGGCCCAATTCTTTTTAGGCGCTGCAGCTTTTCCCATGTTACCGCTTGTGAACCTTTTTGCCACCGTTTATAGTCCGGTCAATTTTCAGCATGGTTCATGACATAAAATGCGCGCTTCTGCAATACTCATAGGGGTTCTGGCCCTGTTTATTACCTCCTGCACCCTTGAGCCGCAGGAGAAAATCGATGCCAAGAAGGAACTGGCCAAGCTAAAAGGGCCGGATACAGGCAGTATTAATGGTGCTTTGTACACGCAGGCCCAGCAGGCCTCGAGCGCTGGCGATTACAAACGCGCAGCCCAGATATACAGGCAGTTGGTGGATAAGTCCCCGGATCGTATGGATTATCAGATTGCGCTGGCTGAAAACCTGCGCCGCGCTGGCGATGGAAACACATCTCTCCACGTCATTGACAAGGTATTGGCCAAAGAACCGAATAATACGGAAGCGATGGAAGCCAAGGGCCTTGCGCTCATGAGCACGGGCGAATTTGACGAAGCGGGTGATGAATTAGGCAAGGTTGTGAAGCTGGACTCCAAACGCTGGCGGACGCTTAACGCCATCGGCATCCTGTTTGCCATGAAAGGTAAGTATGATGACGCAGTCGCCTATTTCCAGGCGGCGCTTAACGTGAGTACGGATAATCCGAGCGTGCTTAACAATGCGGCACTGACTTATGCCATAGACAAACAATTCGGGCGGGCCTATGAGGCATTTGATAAAGCGAAGCGCCATCTCGATGCTGGCAGCCCTGAGCTGAAGCACCTCGATTTAAACCTCGCGCTGGTTTACGCGGTAGACGGCAAGCTTGATGAAGCTGAGCAGACAGCTTCGCCGCACCTGTCCAAGGCAGCACTCTATAACAATATGGGTTTTTACTCTTATCTCTCCAAAAATAATGAGATGGCGAAAGGGTATCTGAATATGGCGCTCACGCAGAGCCCGACTTATTATGAACGAGCATGGAAGAACCTTGGAGCGCTGACGGGCGAGAGCTCAAGCATGTCGGGTGAGGGCCAAGCGATGCCGGCTGGTATGAACGCACCGCTGCCTTTGTCACAGCAGGGCACAGTGCCGCTACCGGCCAATGCTTCGTCTGTTGTAGCGATTCCGCTTAACGATATTCCCGAGTCAAAGCCGCTGCATTCCGATGCAAATTCTCCTTATGCGGGAGCGGAGCAGAAAGCCGATGTGCCTAAGGTTAACCCGGATGTCGTCTTGCATAAGAGTGCGGATGCACAGCATAACGCTGACTGGGATAGCAAGGACACGCAGGGCGGCGGCGCACCTGCGGTTACCCAGCCTGTGGCAGGCGGGCAGAATAATTAAGATTTGCGGTGTACGGCAAAGCCAGCGAGCGCCTGCTCTGTGGGCGTGATTTCCATCGATGTGACATTAACATGCGGTGGTTGGGTGATGCAAAACAGCACGGACTCTGCGACATTATCAGCGGTGAGCGGGTGAGTTCCCTGATACACGGCATCGGCCTTGCTTTTGCCGCCGTGGAAACGCACGAGGGAAAACTCGGTCTCTGCCATGCCCGGCTCGATGTTGGTAACGCGTATGTTCTTGCCCAGCAGGTCTGCGCGGAGATTGTGCGAGAACTGTTTGATGAATGCTTTGGTGGCGCCATAGACATTGCCGCAGGGGTAGGGGTAGGTGCCCGCGACTGAGCCGATATTGACGATATGACCGCTGCCGCGCCTTACCATGCCGGGCAGCAACAGGTGCGTGCAGTACATCACGCCCTTGATATTGGTATCAACCATCTGCTCCCAGTCGGCAAGTAACGCATCAGGTGCTTTTGCCATACCAAGTGCGAGGCCCGCGTTGTTGACCAGCACGTCAATATTTTTAAAAGCAGGCGGCAGTTTTTTAATCGCTTTTTCTACAGCATCATAGTCGCGCACGTCGAGCGTAAGTGTATGCACCTTATCGCCGAGTGTTTTCTTGAGGCTGCTCAAGCGATCGGCGCGCCTGCCGGTTGCAACAATGCGTGCACCCTCTTTGGCAAAACGCACGGCCATTGCATGGCCAAAGCCAGCGGTAGCACCGGTGATGAAGATGGTTTTACCTTTAAGAGATGCACCCATAGGCTCAGACCCGGCGCTCCACCAGCAGCTTTTTGATCTCAGCGATGGCCTTGGCGGGGTTGAGGCCCTTAGGGCAGGTCTTGGTGCAGTTCATGATGGTGTGGCAGCGGTAGAGACGGAACGGGTCTTCCAAATTGTCGAGCCGCTCGCCGGTGAATTCATCGCGTGAGTCCACAATCCAGCGGTAGGCCTGCAGGAGAATGGCCGGGCCTAAGTAGCGATCCGAGTTCCACCAGTAGCTTGGACATGACGTCGAGCAGCAGGCGCACAATATGCATTCGTATAACCCGTCGAGCTTGGAGCGATCTTCCGGGCTTTGCAGGCGCTCGCGGCCGCTGGGTGCGGGGGACTGTGTCTGCATCCATGGCTGGATGGATTCGTACTGCGCATAAAAATTGCTCAAATCCGGCACGAGGTCTTTGATGACCGGCATGTGGGGCAGGGGATAGATTTTCACTTCACCCGCGACGTCGTCAATCGGCTTGGTGCAGGCGAGCGTGTTGGTGCCGTCAATGTTCATGGCGCAGCTGCCGCAGATGCCTTCACGGCAGGAGCGGCGGAATGTAAGCGTAGAGTCGGTCTCGTCTTTTATCTTGATGAGTGCGTCGAGCACCATTGGCGCGCAGGTGTCGAGGTCCACCTCATAGCGATCAACGCGTGGGTTCTTTGGTTTGCCTTTCGCATCGCGATCGTCCGGGTCATAGCGGTAAATGTTGAACACCTTTACGCGCTTTGCGCCCGGAGCTTTATACTCCTTGCCCTTGGTGATTTTGGAATTGGCGGGTAATGTGAATTCGACCATATTTACCTCTAGTACACCCTCGCCTTGGGCGGGATGGGTTTTACTTCGTTGCTGAGCGTGTTCATATGCACGGGGCGGTAGTCAATTTTGACATTGCCCTTTTCGTCAATCCACGCGAGCGTGTGCTTCATCCAGATGACGTCGTCACGGTTGGGGAAGTCTTCTCTGGCGTGCGCACCGCGGCTTTCCTGACGGCCCAGTGCGCAGTTCATGGTGATGACGGCCTGGGCAAGCAGGTTGTCGAGCTCGAGTGCCTCCACCAGATCGCTGTTCCATACAAGGCTGCGATCGCTGATGCGCAGATCGTCGTAGCCCTGCCATATCTGCTTAATCTTGCTCGAGCCATCGGCCAGGCTTTTCTTGTCGCGGAAGACGGCTGCGTGGTTCTGCATGGTCTTCTGCATGTTCTTGCGGATTTCCGCTGTGGAGGCGGTGCCGTTTGCGGTGCGAATTTTATCAAAGCGGGCGATTATCTCGTCGCTTATTGAGTCTGACAGTGGCTTGTGCGGCATGTTCGGTGTGACGATTTCCTTCGCGCGCAGCGCTGCCGCGCGGCCAAATACCACGAGATCGAGCAGTGAATTGGAGCCTAAGCGGTTGGCACCGTGCACGGAAACGCAGGCGGCTTCACCAATGGCCATGAGACCGTGTACGACCGCATCGGGGTTGCCGCCTTTGAGTGTCACGACTTCCGTGTGGTAGTTGGTGGGAATGCCACCCATGTTGTAATGCACGGTTGGCAGCACCGGGATAGGCTGGCGCGTGACATCCACGCCTGCAAAAATACGCGCGGTTTCGGCGATACCGGGCAGGCGCTCGTGGATAATACTGGGGTCGAGGTGATCCAGATGCAGGAAGATGTGATCTTTCTCAGGTCCAACGCCGCGGCCTTCGCGGATTTCAATCGTCATGGCGCGGCTGACCACGTCACGCGAGGCGAGATCCTTTGCATGCGGCGCATAGCGCTCCATGAAGCGTTCGCCTTCGGAATTGACGAGGTAGCCGCCTTCGCCGCGCACGCCTTCGGTAATCAGGCAACCCGCACCGTATACGCCGGTGGGGTGGAACTGCACGAATTCCATATCCTGTAGAGGCAAGCCTGCGCGCACGGCCATGCCGCCGCCGTCGCCGGTGCAGGTATGCGCCGAAGTGCAGGAGAAATAGGCACGGCCGTAACCGCCGGTCGCGAGCACCGTGATATGCGCGTGGAAGCGGTGCAACGTGCCGTCATCAAGGTTCCATGCGATGACGCCGCGGCATACGCCTTCCTCGTCCATCATCAGGTCGAGCGCAAAATATTCGATGAAGAATTTGGCATCATGCTTGAGCGCCTGCTGGTAGAGCGTATGCAGGATGGCATGTCCCGTGCGATCCGCTGCGGCGCAGGTGCGCTGGGCCTGTCCTTCACCGAACCGGGTCGTCATGCCGCCGAATGCGCGCTGGTATATTTTGCCCTCAGGCGTGCGTGAGAACGGTACGCCGTAATGCTCAAGCTCCACGATGGAGTCCATCGCGTTCTTGCACATATATTCGATTGCATCCTGATCGCCCAGCCAGTCCGAGCCTTTGACAGTGTCGTACATGTGCCAGCGCCAGTCGTCCTCACCCATGTTGCCAAGTGCTGCTGAGATGCCGCCCTGGGCCGCGACCGTGTGGCTGCGGGTGGGGAATACTTTGCTGATGCAGGCGGTGGAAAGCCCGGCCTGAGCCATGCCGAATGTTGCGCGCAACCCTGCGCCGCCCGCGCCGACAACGACGACGTCATAATAATGATCGATGATTTTATAGCCGTGCGGCATGGGATTATTGCGGAACGATGAACAGGTGAAGCTTGAGCACGGAGATAACGCTCACGGCAGCCAATCCGTACATGAGGAAGAGGTTGGCAAGCAGCGATAAGATTTTAAGCGCAGGAGAGTGGATATAATCCTCGATGATGACCTGTACCCCAAGTTTGGCGTGGTAGAACATCGCCAGTAGCAACAGTATCAGCGCGCTGGCGTGCAGGCCAGAGGAGAGCCAGTGGATAAGCTCCACCTGGTTGGCGCCGGTTTCAAGATGGAGAATCGACCACACAAACCACAGCGAAAGCGGGATGAGTGCGAGTGCGGTAATACGCTGCCAGAGGAAATGGTGCGTGCCTTCATGGGCGGAGCCCCAGCCACGGACCTTGGCAAGTGGAGTACGCACATTGGAAAATTTCATTGCGTTCCCCCCATGGCGAATACGGCCATCCAGGTGAGGCCTGTGAGGAGACATGTCGAGACGAGTACGATATAGCCCGAGCGGTAGACAGCGGGAAGCTCAAACCCTTTGCCGATGTCCCAGAACAAATGGCGGATGCCATTGCACAGGTGGAAGTAAAATGCGAACGACCAGCCAAACAGCATCAGTTGTCCGAGTGTCTTGTTAAAAAACCCGCTTAAGGCCTCAAAGCACCTGATATCGTATGCGGCTGACCAGAGCCAGCCCACGAGGAATAGCGTGCCCACGGCCAGCGCAGCGCCTGTTGCGCGGTGGGTAATGGAGAGCATGGTGGTCAGCTGTGGCTTATACACCTGCAGGTGCGGTGACAGCGGGCGCTCGAATGTGGTGGATGCGGGTTTTTGCGTCATGAGAGAACTTCTATAGCACTGGTTGGCATAAATTATTAGCGCTGAAAGCAGCCCAGATGATAACGAGATGAATTATTTAGGCAAGCGTTGCATTGGTGCCATTAATATCATCGTCCCGGCCCATCTTGTTTTAAGACTGGCCGGGACCTCATGCCATGGTTGGAGGCCCCGGCCTGCGCCGGGGCGGCAGCTTTTCTAAGCTCATACTTCGCTAAGAAAAGCTAGCCGGTTCTTGCTGAGATGCACAGTGGATTGTGCCGAGGCCCCAGATGAAATCACCGCAGTAAATGCCAACCACATCATGTTTAGGAAATAACTCAGTCAGGACATTGAGCGCCACGCGATCATTAATGTCGTTGAAGGTGGGCACCAGTACCAGCCTGTTGGCGATCAGGAAATTGGCGTAGCTCACAGGCAGGCGCTGGCCTTCAAAGGTGATGGGCTTTGTCATGGGAAGCTCGGCGATGGTCATCTGTTTGCCATTTTGATCGCGTGCCTTTTTGAGACGTTTCAGGTTTTCGCGCAGGATGTCGTAATTCGCATCCGTCTTGTCCTTCTCCACAATCGTCACCACGGTGGTGGGGTTCACAAAACGCGCGAGATCGTCCACATGACCGTGCGTGTCGTCGCCGACGATGCCGTCTTTCAGCCAGACCACATTGCTGATGCCCAGATATTTTGCAAAGACCTGCGCGTAGTCATCGCGCGTAAAGCCCGGATTGCGGCACTGGATCTTGCTGAGCAGGCATTCTTCACTGGTAAGCAGCGTGCCCTTGCCGTTGACGTCAATCGAGCCGCCTTCGAGCACGACGCGTTTGCCCTTATGCATGGGCTGAATGCGTAGCAGTTTCAGGAATTTTTCCACGACTGCCGGGATTTTGTTGTCATGTTTCCAGTTGTCGTATTTGGCCCAGGCGTTGAAACGCCAGTCGAGGAGTATGCGCTTTTTGCCCTCATACACGAAAATCGGGCCTGCATCGCGCTGCCACACGCGATCGGTGGCGGCGGTGATAAAATCTATCTTGTCCATATCCACGCCGTGGCGTTCAAGGATGGACATTGCCTCCTTCTGCATACGCGCATTCTTTATAATGAGGCGCACGCGCTCCACTTGCGCGAGATAGCGGATAATCTCGGCGTAGGCCCAAGGAATGGGGCCGAACCTGTCCGGCCAGTCTTCTTGATTATGCGGCCAGGCAAGCCACACGGCCTTCTGACGTTCCCACTCGGCGGGCATGCGCAGCGTCATTTCCCGAACCGCTCCGTAATTCCACCATAGGCATCAATCCTGCGGTCGCGGAAGAACGGCCACCAGCGGCGGATTTGTTCCTGTATTTTTGGATCGACGATGGCGGTGATTATCTCTTCCTTGTCACTGGATGCCTTTGCCAGGATACGCCCGAACGGATCGGCGATGAAGGAGTTGCCAAAGAACTCGATGCCGTCGCCCTTGCCTTCCGGCGTTGCCTCATGCCCGATGCGGTTGCACGATGCGACATAGATGCCGTTGGCGATGGCGTGACTGCGCTGGATGGTCTCCCACGCGCTTGCCTGCGCTTCGCCGAACTCGGCTTTTTCCTTGGGATGCCAGCCGATGGCAGTAGGGTAAAACAGTACATGCGCACCCTGCATCGCGGTGAGGCGTGCGCCTTCGGGATACCACTGGTCCCAGCATACAAGCGTGCCGACTTTGCCGAATTTGGTATCGAACGCTTTGAATCCCAGATCGCCGGGAGTGAAATAGTATTTCTCGAAGTAAAGCGGATCGTCGGGGATGTGCATCTTGCGGTAAATCCCCACAAGGCTTCCGTCAGCGTCAATCATCACGGCGGTATTATGATAGACGCCTGCAGCGCGGCGCTCGAACACGGAGCCCACGATGGCAATGCCCTGCCTGCGCGCGACTTTGGCAAGTGCTTCTGTGGTGGGGCCGGGGATGGGTTCAGCCGTGTCGAACACGGTATGATCTTCCGACTGGCAGAAATAGAAGCTGCGGAAAAGCTCCGGCAGACAGGCGACCTGCACGCCCTGCTTTGCAGCCGTCTCAAGCATGGAGCAGGCATGCGCGACATTGGCAGCCGGATCGGCCGTCATGCGCATCTGAAGCAGTCCGATAGTGAATGGTTTGCTTGACATAATGTCCGCGTAGCATACGTGCCGCATGAATGCAAATTTTCCATTTGACTTAAAAGACCACATGGCTTTGGGATGGCAGCTGTATTATACTCTTGTTTTCGAGGAACGGCATGCCCACAAAAAAACCCAATACCCATATCAAAAAACCCTCTGCCAAGACCCAAAAACTGGTGGCGATAGGCAAGCAGTATTACGTGCCCAACTATAAGCCGCGCGAAGCGATTATGGATCGCGGCAAAGGCGCGCGTATCTGGGACATAGACGGCAACGACTATATTGATTTCGGCGCAGGCATTGCGGTCAATGGCTTTGGTCATCAGGACCCGGATCTGGTCAAGGCGCTCATTACGCAGGCCAAAAAAATCTGGCATACAAGCAATGTTTTTTATACCGAGCCGCCGGTGAAGCTTGCGGAAGAGCTGGTGAAAGCATCAAAGTTTGCCAAACGTGCGTTTTTTTGCAGCACAGGAGCAGAAGCCAATGAAGCCGCAATCAAGCTTGTGCGTAAATATGCTGCCGATAAAGGTCGTCCCCCTGAGAAGCGTGAGATCATTACCTTTGAGGGCTCATTTCATGGGCGTACGCTCACGACTGTCACTGCAACGGCGCAGCCGAAATATCAAGTAGGGTTTGAGCCGCTGCCAGCAGGTTTTACCTATTGCCCGTTTAACAACGAAGAAGCGATTACTCGCCTAGTGAGCGAAAAAACCTGCGCGATTCTGGTTGAACCGATTCAAGGCGAGGGCGGGATCACGCCAGCGAAGCCAGGATTCCTTAAGCTGCTGCGTAAGTTGTGTGACGATGTCGGCGCGCTGCTCGTGTTTGATGAGATACAATGCGGTATGGGCCGTACGGGCAAGTTCTTTGCCTACCAGCACGAGGCAGGAGTTATCCCTGATGTAGTAACACTAGCCAAAGGTTTGGGCGGCGGCTTTCCGATCGGCGCGATGCTGGTGGGTGAGAAGGCGGAGCAGACGTTCCAGTTTGGCTCACATGGCAGCACATTTGGTGGCAACCCGATGGCAACCGCGATTGCACGCGTGGTGGTGCGTAAGCTGCAATCCAAAGAGCTCGAGAGCAATATCGAGGTGCGAGCAAAGGAACTGCGCGAGGCACTTGTTAAACTTAATCACGAGTACAATATTTTTAAAGAGATTCGCGGGCGCGGCCTCATGATCGGTGCAGAGCTCAATGGGCCGCTGAAGGGTAAGGCAGGCGAAATTATTGAAGCGGTACGCCAGCATGGATTGCTTATCCTGCAGGCAGGGCCTGACGTGCTGCGCATCATGCCGCCGCTCACGGTGACGAAAGCGGAGATCGCTGAGGGTGTGAAAAGGTTGAATAAGTCACTGGAAGTCTATCTTGAGGTTTAGGGGTAAATTATGACGGTAAAAGCTAATTATATTATTTGCGATACTACCTTTGATGGCTCGCACGCGTTTGTTGATCTTAAGGTAAGGCAGTCTTTTGGGCAGGAGGGACAATTGTCAGACGGTTCAATTGAATTGCAACTTAACAATCAATACCGCGGAAAAGAGCTTAAGGCTGTGGTTTTATCTCTAGAATCATTGGGATATAAAAGTTCAGGTAATACACTTAAGTTCATAACACTGGATGTTAAGGGTGATGTAAAACCGAAGCTCAAAGAGCTCTTGATTGAGGGCCGGAAAGCGGGTGTTTTCGATGATGGTGAGCTCGCGCGTATATATAAGGATAATGGGATTGAGAGGCAAAGAGAAGTATAGCTGTATTTCGCCTTTATGGCATTGACTGCCATAAGAGGTTATGGCATAATAGCTATATGTTAGAAACGCGCAAAATCACCATTCATGTGCCTCAGGGGCTGCTCGACAGTGCCATGGAGGAAACGGGCAAGGGTATCACGGAAACCGTCCGTGAGGGGTTGGAGCGTCTTGCTCGCAAGCGCGCCTATAAAGGCTTACTAGCGCTCGAGGGAAAAGTGAAATTCAAATATACCGCTGCCGAGTTGCGTGGTGACGAGTGATTGCGGTTGATACATCTTCCCTTATTGGCTTCTTCAGCGCCGATGGTGCACAAGATAACAGTGTGGTAAGAGCCGCATTACGAGATGAGCAACTTGTCTTGCCACCGGTAGTGCTGGCAGAAGCATCCAGTGATCCGTTTGTAAAAGACGAGCTGATTGATTACTTGAATACAATGTCTCTTCTTGATCTTAGGCCGGAGTACTGGGCCAGGGTTGGGCAAATGAGACGGGTTATCTTACAGCAGGGCCTAAAGGCAAAACTGGGGGATGCGTTGATTGCTCAGTCATGTATTGATCATGATGTACCACTCATCACACGCGACAAAGACTTCCGGCATTACGCAAAACATTGTGGGTTAAAACTCTATGCTTAAAATAAGGCCGGTTCAGCTCAAAGATCATGCGGAAATACTAAAGCTCGCGCACATCGCGGGTATTGGCATGTCGTCGCTGCCGCAGGATGCAGAAGTGCTGCAGGGTAAGATAGCACATGCCGTGAAAAGCTTTGAAGGCAAGCCAGAGAAAAAAGGCGAAGAAAAATTTCTCTTCGTACTTGAGGATACGGAAAAAAAGAACCTTGTCGGCACAACCGGGATCGTTGCGCATGTGGGCCTCTCGCGCCCATTCTATTCATATAAGCTCTCGACCATCACGCAGGCCTCGACGGGTGTCGGGATTTATTCGCTGCAGCAGGTGCTGCACATGGTGAATGATTATACGGATGCGACAGAAATCGGATCGCTGTTCCTGCATCCGGATTATCGCCGTGACGGCATTGGTAAAATGCTTGCGCGCTGCCGTTACCTGATGATGGCAGAGTTTCCGAAGCTTTTCTCTGACGTTGTCATCTCGGAAGTTCGCGGCGTGCAGGATGCAAAAGGCGATTCACCGTTTTATGACAATCTCGCGCGGCATTTCTTCAAAATGGAATTCAAACAGGCAGACTATATATATGCGACGCAGGGTGCGCAGTTCATCGCTGACCTGATGCCGAAATACCCGATCTATGTCAACTTGTTGCCCAAGGCCGCACAAGAGGTGATCGGCGTGCCGTTTGAGGCATCACAGCCAGCCCTGCAGCTGCTGAAAAGCGAAGGGTTCCAGTTTGAAGGCTATGTGGATTTGTTTGATGCAGGCCCCACCATGCAGGCGAGTCGCCACAATATCCGCACCGTGCGCAAAAGCCATAAGGCGGAGGTGAAGGCGATTCGTGAAGTGGAATCCGACCCGCATATGATCTGCAATACGCGGCTCAAAGATTTCATGATTGTCGGTGGCGGCATTAAAATAGAGGATGGCGGAGTCGTAATTGCACCTGACGTGGCAGATGCACTCGGAGTTAAAAAAGGTGAGATGGTGCGTTACGCGCCGTAATAACAAGAGGAAGAAAAATGACAGGCAAACTTTATATTAACGGCGAATGGAAAGAAGGCGGCGGAGAGCTTTTCGGCTCGTTCAATCCGGCGAATTTTGAGCGTATCTGGGAGGGCAGGGCGGCCACAGGCGTTGATATTGATAATGTGATGGAAGCCGCGCGCGTGGCTCTGCAAGGTTGGGCGCTTTTGCCGCTTACCCAGCGTATCAAGCATCTGCAGACGTTCCAGTCGATAATTGAAAAACGCAAAGAAGCGCTTGCGGTTACACTAGCGCAGGAGACCGGCAAGGTTTTGTGGGATGCGCGTACCGAAATCGCGGCGATGGTCGCCAAGCTCGGTTTTTGCCTCAAGGCATATGAGGAGAGAACGGGCGAGAAATTTGGCGAAGGGCAGGGCTTCAAAACAGCATTGCGACATAGGCCGCATGGCGTGGTGGCAGTCTTCGGGCCGTATAATTTTCCAGCACACCTGCCCAACGGGCATATCCTGCCAGCGCTGCTTGCAGGAAATTGCGTGGTCTTCAAGCCCAGTGAACTTACGCCGCTTGTTGCCGAGAAGACGCTCGAATGCTGGCATGATGCAGGCCTGCCGCCCGGGGTTATCAACCTTGTGCAGGGCGAGCGCGATACGGGCAGGCTGCTTGCAGCGCACCCCGGCCTTGATGGATTGTTCTTCACCGGCAGCAGCGACACCGGAAAGATTTTAAGCAAACAGTTTGCTGAAACGCCGGATAAAATCCTGGCGCTTGAGCTGGGCGGCAATAATCCGCTGGTCGTGCATGAAGTGGGCGACGTAAAAGCTGCCGTCTACTGGACGATAATGTCGGCCTATCACACCACCGGTCAGCGTTGTACCTGTGCGCGCAGGCTCATTGTGCCTCATGGCAAAAGCAATGATGCTTATATCGAGGCGCTGGTTGCCGCGGTAAAAACTATCAAGGCAGGCACCTATAACGAGACCCCTGAGGCCTATATGGGGCCGCTGATTTCCAATCACGAGGCGGAAAAGCTGCTGGGCGCGCAGACCGGGTTTGTTGCGGAAGGCGGCAAGATGCTGGTGGAAATGAAGCGCCTGCGCGATGGGTTGCCGTTCGTCTCAGCCGGTCTTATTGATGTCACTGCTGTAAAAAACCGCCCTGACAAAGAATGGTTCGGGCCACTCTTACAGCTTATCCGCGTGCGGGATATGGGTGATGCCATTGAGGAAGCCAACAATTCGCAATACGGACTTTCCTCCGGGATCTTCACCGATAGCCGTGAGCATTATGAGCGCTTCCTGCGACATGTGCGTGCGGGCGTCGTCAACTGGAACCGTCCGCTGACAGGCTCCAGCGCTAATCTGCCTTTCGGCGGTGTCGGCCTTTCGGGTAATCATCGTCCGGCGGCTTATTATGCAGCTGATTATTGCTCGTACCCCGTAGCCTCGAATGAGGCAGAGAAGATCGTTATTCCAGCGCAGCTGAGCCCCGGCCTTACTTTATGACACGGGCTGCCGAAGCCAATATAGACGGACTTGTAGGTCCCACGCATAATTATGCGGGGTTGTCGTATGGCAATGTAGCGTCTGAGAAATATGCGATGACGGTTTCCAACCCGCGTGCGGCGGCGTTGCAGGGCGTAGCCAAAATGAAATTCCTGCATGACCTTGGCATACCGCAGCTCGTGATGCCCCCGCAGCCACGACCAAACATAAAAACATTGAAACGCCTTGGCTACAGGAAACTTACAGATGTGCCGACAGAGTTGCTCCATCAACTCTCCTCAGCATCCAGCATGTGGGCTGCCAATGCAGCGATGGTCTCAGCCAGTGCCGACACGAACGATGGCAAAGTGCATTTCACGCCTGCGAACCTTGTCAGTAAATTTCACCGCTCCATCGAGCCTGCCGTCACGGCGCATTACCTAAAACAGATATTTCCCGGCGAGCATTTCGTGCATCACGAGCCTCTACCTGCGCATGCGATGTTCTCAGACGAAGGTGCTGCCAATCATATGCGCCTAACCGAAGAGCATGGAAAAAAAGGCGTTGAGGTTTTTGTCTATGGCGGCGCCTCCAAAAAATACCCTGCGCGGCAGTCAAAACAGGCCTGTGAAGCCATTGTCCGCCTGCATGAGCTTGCCGCTGAGCGCGTTGTCTTACTTGAGCAGAGCGCTGAAGCGATAGATGCAGGCGTGTTTCATAATGACGTCATTGCGATGAGCAATGAGCAATTATTTATTTACCATGAGAAAGCTTATACACAGATTGATAGCAGGCTTGCCGGTTTTACGAATGCCGTTATCCGGGAAAAAGATTTACCGCTCAAAGAAGCCGTGGCGACGTATTTTTTCAATTCCCAGATTGTGACATTGCCCAGAGGCGGTGCAGTGGTAATTGCACCAGTAGAATGTGAAGGGAATCTAAAGGCGAAAAACTGTTTTGATCGGCTTATGCGGGAGGGTCATATTGAAGCAGTATATTACCTGGACGTGCGCGAGAGCATGAAAAACGGAGGCGGGCCCGCATGCCTTCGCCTGCGTGTGGTGCTGACGGAAAAGGAACTCGAAAGCGTACATAAGCATGTGTGGCTGAATGATAAACTTTATCAGTCGCTTTGCCAGTGGATTGAAAAGCGGTATCGTGATAGAATTGCTCCTGATGATCTGCGCGATCCTATGCTGGCAAAAGAGTCGGAGGATGCGCTTTCTGAGCTAGCCGCGATACTCAAACTATCTATCGGACAGTAACTATAGGGAGCTGCATGACTACCGATAAAGCGCAACTGGCTTTTAATCTTCCATACAATCAATCCGAGCATTACTGGCTGGCGGTGTTTGCCCCACCCGGTAGTGATGCATTACGTGCAGCTCTGCAATCGCATAGCATGAAAACTCTTACCGGACATGCCAGTATTTATGTACAGCGCCTGGCTCACCCGTGGGCGGCGGGGTGGAAATCCGTGCAGGCGCTACTTGCAAAACATAGGACTGAAGTGCCTGCAGAAGTAGCGCTCATACCCGGTGGTGAAGAGCCCGGTGTGCAGGAGCTTAATTTTGCCCGCAAGCCGGTGGCATCACTTGAGACGCTGGTTAACAGCCTATGGCTTGGCGATGCGATGCTGGAAGATCGCATCGTATGTTATATGCAGCCAGTGCTGGACAAACGCAGCAAGATATTTGGTTACGAGGCTTTTGCGCGTGTTGAGTCGGCAGGCGGCGTTATCGGCGGCGGTAAGATTATCGAAGCGGCGATGGGCCTGAGCGCAGAATATATTCTCGACCGCCATCTGCATGTAAAAGCGATTACGTCTTTTATCTCAAGTGATCTCGAAGGATTCCTGTTCATAAACTTTGTGCCCGGCTTCATCCACCGGCCAGAGAAATACCTTGAAGGTCTCACGGAGGCTGCGAAGTTCAATGGCATGCCCGCCAAGCAGCTTGTGCTGGATTTCACGCATTCGGAAATCTCGCGCGATCCCTTGCATCTTAAATCCATTTTTGATTATTGCCGCTCCAAAGGCTATTCCCTGTCGCTTGACGATATTTCCTCCGTGGCGATGGCGAAGAAGATTCTGGAAACCATCCGCCCGGATTTTATCAAACTAGATATTGATCTCGTGCGCGATGTGCAGGGAGTGACACAACAACGCACTATCCACGATCTCGTTGAGCTTGCACATGGGGCAGGCGCGACTGTGCTGGCCGAAGGAGTCGAGACGGAAGTCGTGCATCAGGAGCTGCTCAAGGCTGGTGTTGATCTTTTTCAGGGTTATCTTTTCTCACCTCCGGTTGCGGTTTCAGCACTTAAAAAAGTGGCTGGATAGACTTCGTGTCATACCGGAAACTCTTTTTAGTGCTTCTCTTTACAGGGGCAGTTTATCTCGGCGCTATTGTTTCAGTAGGCCTGACCGCCAGACCTGTGGTCTCAGATCTCGCTGTTGTGCTCGGCAATGAAATACTGGCAAATGGCAGACCATCAGCACGCCTGCAGGCGAGGCTTGACTGCGCAGTTGATCTCTATCGTCGACACCTCGCGCAGGTTATCCTGGTGAGCGGAGGCAAAGAAAAATCGGGATTTGATGAGGCGACTATCATGGCGCAGTACCTAGCTGAGCAAGGCGTACCCATGCGCGATATACGTATCGACTCAAAGGGCATTAACACCATAGCCACGGCCATTAACACTTCTTCGCTGGTACGTACGGAAAATTTTAGCCGTATTATTATTGTCACACAATATTACCATATCGCGCGTTGTCTCTTTGCTTTCCACAAAGAAGGCTTAGAGTCACTTTCAGCGGATTATCCGCGTTACTTTGAAATCGGAGATCTGCCATCAATTGTTCGTGAAGGCGTTGCTCTGCCGGTGTATTTTATTAAAATGTCCGGCATTGATTGAGTGCGTAAACCCGCATCTGTGTTATAATTGGCACAGCGTTGCATAATCAGGACAGCTGATTTTCACTCAAGCGACTTAACGTTTTTTTAATTTAGACCCTCTAGCATGGGACTCGAATAACCATGCAAAACATAAAATTATGAATAGTCGGACACTAATACTGGTTGTTGTTGCGGTCGTGATTGCGATCGCGACTGCGATCGTTGTGAAGAATCATTCAGCCGGGGATGAAGGGGGTCTCAAGATCCTTGTTGCAACCACCGATATTTCTGCAGGTAGTTTCATTCATGCCGATAAAGACCTCGCCTGGGTCGATTGGCCGCAAGGCAGTCTTTCGCCCTCGTTCATCACTCCGGATGCGCATCATATTGAAGAATTCAATGGCGCCGTGGCGCGTTACCCTATTGCTGCCGGTGGCCCGATTACGACGACTTCAGTAGTGCGCGCAAGCGAGGGCGGCTTTATGTCGGCAGTGCTTACGCCGGGACTGCGTGCAGTGTCCATTGCGGTGAGTCCCACCTCAGGTAATGCCGGTTTTATTTTTCCAGGTGACAGGGTTGATTTACTGCTGACACATAAAATCCCTGCCAAGGACAGCAACGATAATGTACTGGCGAGCGAAACGTTTATCGAAGATGTGCGTGTCCTTGCCATTGATCAGATGCTGGACAATCCTGAAAACAAAGCAGTGATTGCAAAAACCATTACGCTTGAAGTGTCGCCGAAGCAGGCTGAGATGGTAAACGTGGCAACCAGCCTCGGGTCCATATCTGTCAGCCTGCGCAGCCTTTCCGTTACAGACACACCGTCTGCTGGCAAGCCTGCTGCAAAGCCTGGTGATAAAGATGCTGCAGCAACTACTGCTGTGACTGACGTACATGTGCCACACCGTTCTGATAATTATTCTACAGACGATGACGTGAGCAAACTCATGGGTGACAAAGGTGCGATGCGTGCTAAGGTGAGCGTGTATCACGGTGGCACCAGCGAGCAACTTGATTTTCATCAGGGGGTCAAATGAGAATAACGATGGGCCATATGGGAAGGGTTGCATGCCGGACGGCAGCGTTACTGCTGGTTGCCGGAGTTGTGACTGTACCTTGTTATGCAGCAACAGACGATGATGAAGCTGCCGTTCAGGAAAAAAATTACACGATCGAAGTAAGCAAAGGAAAGCTTGTACGTCTTAGCTCGCCTGCCTCGGCGGTTATCGCAGCGGATCCGACCGTTGCTGACGTGCAGGTGGTGTCGCCTTCGCTCGTATATATCAATGGCAAGACCGTAGGGGAGACGTCGGTATTTGCTGTTGATGCCCACGACCATGAAATTCTGCGTGCTGCTGTAACGGTGACGAATAATATCAGCAAGCTCAACGAAGCAGTGAAGGCGATGGTACCGGATGCAAAGGTCAACTTTCAGTCGGTCGGTGCGTCACTGGTTATGAATGGCGAAGTAGACTCTCCGCTGCAAGCGGAAGATGTCCGTCGTCTTGCGACTCCATTTCTCAAGACCGGGCAAACGCTGGTCAATATGCTGCGTCCAATGGGCTCTAATCAGGTGATGCTCAAAGTAAAAATTGTAGAGGTTGATAGATCCGAGCTTAAAACATTTGGTATCAATCTTCAGAATCTGAGCAATACGGGCAACTTCCTGTTTGGCATTCTCCAGGGGCGTTCTATACTCGGCACTACTAATTCGATTAGCACTGGCACCACCCTTCCGACGCAGGCTACTACCGGCAACAGCATCTTTGGTAGCTTTAACGACGGTGGCAATACTTTAAACGGTGTCATCGATGCGCTTGAAGACAACGGCATGGTAACAACACTTGCAGAGCCGACGCTTACCACACAGTCCGGCCAGCCCGCAAGCTTCCTCGCTGGCGGTGAAATCCCTGTACCTTCTGTCACTGGAAGCGGCACGACTGCTCAGCTTTCCGTTGCCTATCAGCCATTTGGTGTGAGTTTGAACTTTACGCCAGTCGTGCTTTCAAAGGATCGTATCAGCATGCTGGTGGCGCCTGAAGTAAGTTCGCTGACGACCAACGGTCAGATTCAGGATGCTGGCTTTACCATACCGGCGCTGCAGGATCGCAAGGCTTCCACCACGGTTGAGCTGGCAAGCGGCCAGAGCTTTGCCATCGCGGGACTTCTTGAAAATGATCATAATAACGACATCAATAAATTCCCGTTCCTGGGTGATATACCCGTGCTGGGTACGCTCTTCCGTTCCAGCAGCTTCCAGCATAACCAGACAGAGCTTGTCATCATTGTTACACCCTATATCGTGAATGCAGTTGATGCCCGCAAGGCGATGCATGATCCGACACAGGGGCTTGAGATGGCCAATGATGCAGAGCGTATATTAATGGGTAAGCTGTATCACGAAAAACCTGCTGGCACAGGTGCTGACGACGCTGTGGAAGATGATCTTGACCGGCCGAGACTGCGTGGTCCTGTAGGATATATACTGCAATAGGGATAGGTATGAAACCAGTACTGAATAATTTATCTGTGCGATTTTCCAGCTTGGCGTGCGCTGCCGTATTCGTGGTTCTTGCAGGATGTAGTAACCCTGTGCCCAAGGCTCCACATGTCCGCATGGAAACGGTGTCACATACGATTGCCTTCAATGACGGTGTTACGCGCCTGAATCCGGCCGAACAGGATGCGCTTGCCTCATTTGTGAGTACTATTCCGCCCAGCGCGGTCTCTAGTGTGGCGCTTGCTGCAGATGACATGAGCCCGCGTGCGGTGGCCCGTGCACGTAGCGTGCGCGATTACCTTGTCAGGCAGGGATTTGATAAACATAGCTTCCGCCTGTATCCAAGCTCTGACATGGATGCGCGCACTGTAGTAGTCAGTGTTCAGTATGCAAAAGCACTCCCTCCGCAGGGCTGTCCGGACTGGAGCAAGACTTCAATAGCTAATTATGATAACTCGGATGCCAGCGGATTTGGTTGTGCCTATTATAATAATCTTATAGTGCAGCTTGCAAACCCCGCTGACTATAACGGCGGGCATGGAACACCCGTGGCCGACGGTGCGCGCGATAGTGTTGTTCTGCAGCGCTATTTAGCAGATACGCCGCAACCCTCCTCGGGTAGTAGCTCGGGTTCTTCGGCATCGTCTGGCTCATCAGGCGCTTCCAGTGGTGGCTCAACAACTACCACGACCTCAAGTCCTTAAGAAGCGTTGCACAGTTATGAGCAGCGCAGGAAATATTCCAGCAGACAGTGCAAAGAATTCTGGTGATCGGGCCTCATTTCTGGCCTTCACCAGTGATCCTGAAAGCACCGAGGTATTAAAACAGTTTGCTGCCAAACTGGGACTGGGTGATACCGTTGTTCATCCTGGCGACATTGATGCTGCTGCCACATACCTTAAAAGCAACCCACCTCCTAAAGTGCTGTGCGTGGATATTCCCTCGGCTGAAGGCGCAGCTGCCGCGCTGGACAGGCTCGCAGATGTTTGCGATCCAGGCATTAAAGTTATCGTTTCGGGAAAAATAAATGAGTACAGTTTTTATTGCTGGTTAGTGGAAGTAGGGATTTCGAATTACCTGCTTAAGCCGTTTACGCTTGCTGCACTTGAAGCCAGCTACCAAAAGGCAACCGATACGCAGGCAGCTACAACGACACCAGCAGCGGAAGTTAAGAAAGATGGAAAAGTCATAGCAGTTATCGGTACTCGTGGCGGTGTCGGTGCTACTACGGTGGCCGTCAATATGGCATGGGTACTGGCCAATCAGCTTAAGCAAAAGACAGCGATGCTCGATCTTGACCCTCAGCTTGGTACCGTTGCTTTGGCGCTCGATCTTGAGCCTGGACGAGGGTTACGTGAGGCATTGGAAAAACCAGATCGCATAGACGGGCTGTTTATGGATCGCGTGATGGTTAAGCTTGATGAGCATCTTTCGGTCCTGAGCACAGAAGAATCGTTGGAAGAAAACGTAGCTGTTTCTGATGCGGCCGCTGAAGCGCTTTTCAAGCAGACGCGCCCTAAGTTTTCACACATCGTCGTTGATGTGCCGCGAACCCTGTCTCCTTATACGCGCTATGCACTTGGACACGCTGACCATATTATCTGTGTTACTGAATATACTATTATGGGCTTACGTGAGTCCCTCCGCTATCTTGAATATTGCCGCGATGGCCTCAAAGTGCCATTGCCGCTATTCGTAGTTAACCGCTCGGGGATGTCGGGAAAACACCAGATGCCACAGGCAGAATTTGAAAAAGGCCTGGGTGTGAAGCCCTCGTATACTATTCCGTTTATTCTTGATGCCTATGCGGCGTCGACTGCGGGCCAGTTGCTGGTGGAGACGGCAAAAAATGCAGCAGCTTCCAAAGTCCTGCATGCGCTTGCTGCGCATTTTGTCGAGGGAGCGAAGGCAAAGGAATCCCAAACCAAGGCGAAGGGAATGCTAGGGTTTATTAAAGGGAAAAAGTAAATGGCGATGTTTGGCCGTAAAACCGCCGGAGATACCCCCCCGCCTGCAGTCAGTCCACCAGCGGCTTCCCCTCCTGTTGCCGAGAGTCCGGCTGCTAAACCTGCTGTTGTAGCTCCAGTCCCGAACGGCGCTCAACGTTCGGCAGAGGAAAGACTTCTGCCGCAAACGGAAAAAGCGGCCACGAAAACCAAGGAAGTAAGCACAGAGCTCGTTGCGACGAAGGAAAAACTTTATTCCCATCTTATGGATCAAATCGATCTTTCAACGGCATCGCGCCTGCCGCGCGAAGACCTGAAGCGTCAGATTATTGATCTTATTGGTGAAATCGTAATGGAGCAGAAGCTGCTCATCAATCAGGTTGAGCAGCAGCTGCTTGCGACCCAGATTGTTGACGACATGCTTGGTCTTGGACCACTCGAGCCACTTCTGCATGATGAAAGCATTACCGATATCATGGTCAATGGACCACATCAGGTCTATGTTGAACGTAAGGGTAAGCTGACCTTAACCGACATTAGTTTTCGCGATAATCAGCATGTCATGAGTATTGCACAGCGTATTGTGACAGCGATTGGCCGCCGCGTGGACGAATCGAGTCCCATTTGCGATGCCCGTCTTATGGATGGCAGTCGCGTCAACGTTATTGCACCCCCGCTGGCTATTCGTGGATGTAGTATTTCCATTCGTAAATTTTCTAAAAAGAAAATTACGCTCGATATCATGGCGGCACAGGGCAATATTTCGGCTAACCTCTGCAAGGTCTTGAAAATAGCAGGTGCAGTGCGGCTTAATATCATTATCTCCGGAGGTACCGGTTCAGGAAAAACAACGTTGCTTAACGCATTATCACAGATGATTGATCATGGCGAACGCATCGTTACCATCGAGGATGCTGCAGAGTTGCAGCTGCAGCAACCACACGTGGTCCCGCTTGAGACAAGGCCTGCGAACCTCGAAGGTGAGGGCGAGATAACTATGCGCGATCTGGTGAAGAACGCTTTACGTATGCGTCCTGACCGCATCATCCTTGGTGAGGTGCGTGGTTCAGAATGTATCGATCTGCTTCAGGCGATGAATACGGGCCATGATGGTTCGTTTGGAACACTACACGCCAATACGCCACGTGAAGCACTTACGCGCATGGAAAACATGGTGGGCATGGCAGGTATCAACCTGCCGAGCAAAGCAGTTCGTACGCAGATTGCAAGCGCTGTCAATCTTATCGTGCAGATCAGTCGTATGCGCGACGGTATCAGGCGGATTACACATGTTACCGAACTTGTTGGTATGGAAGGCGACGTCATCGTCACACAGGACCTGTTTCATTTTGAATTTCAGGGCGAAGATGAAAAAGGCAAACTGGTGGGAGAATTCAAATCTACAGGACTGCGGCCACATTTCATTCACCAGGCGGCCTATTACGGACTCGACAAAGCATTACTGGAGGCCATGTAAATGGGTAAGCTGAATATCTACCAGATAGGTATTCCGGCGGCCCTTTTGTTTTGCATATTTATTGGATGGGTATTACTGACCGGCGGTAGACGCCAGCGTCTGGAGCAGCGTATTGCACGTGTAACCAAACGTAAGGCGGCTCTGCAAAAGAGCGATGCGTTATCGCTGCGCAAAGCAAAAGAAATGGGATTGCCGATCATTGGCAAGATATTGCAGGGCATCACGAGTATGTCATCGCTGCGTTCCCGCTTAGA
>Ga0206875_1031_pt1 | contig 42535 bp, 38 predicted proteins | sample Alteio_BWOrgCont_9_FD_152616 | JGI IMG/M metagenome (GOLD analysis project Ga0206875, IMG submission 152616) | Enriched cells from forest soil in Barre Woods Harvard Forest LTER site, Petersham, Massachusetts, United States -... | ecosystem: Environmental > Terrestrial > Soil > Temperate forest > O... | reverse complement strand
GCTATTTATAGTATGTTAATAACCTTTTATGAAGAATAACGCTAAAATAATTTGTTTGTTCACTGAAAATTTTACTTTTGCGAAAAATTAAAACCTGCTAAAGAATGTATTGGACCCTAGAATTAGCATCATATTTAGAAGACGCACCTTGGCCTGCTACCAAAAGTGAACTCATAGACTATGCCATCCGCTCAGGCGCTCCCATAGAAGTTGTTGAAAACCTTCAGGAGATAGAAGACGAAGAAGAAGTATTTGAGAACATCGAGGAAATCTGGCCCGATTACCCTACTAAAGAAGACTTCCTTTTTAACGAGGACGAATATTAAAGCCACCAGCTTTAACTGGTAGCCCATAGCTATATTTATTAATAAAGTAAAGTGGAGAAGCCTCCCGGCATATTGCTTTACTTCGGGCGCAACGATAATGTAAAAACATTACGTGATGCACTCGGACAAAGCGGATCTTGTTTCTGCCTGGAAAATCTTTCCGGGTCGGCTCCCTCGTTTATTGCCGCTTCGGTACTGGCAGGTAATGAAGACAACCACCTGTTTATTTTAAGGGAAACCGAAGAAGCCATTTACTTTTTTAATGATTTAGAGGACCTTATGCCGGGCCGTTCTATTTTATTCTATCCGGGTTTGGCAAAGGGTGCCCAGCGGAAAGATGTGGAAAGTTCAAACCTTCTCCGCAAAACCGAAGTACTTAATGCCATTCGCTCAGGTAAAGGGCAAATAATTGTTGCCCCTGCCGAAGCCCTTTGTGAAAAAGTGGTGAGCAGTGAAGCCATTGCCGAAAATACATTGGAGATAAAAAAAGGCGATAAACTCTCTATGGATTTTGTGGTGGAGTTATTGGCGCAATACAATTTTAACCGAAACGATTTTGTTACCGACCCCGGCCAATATTCTCAGCGTGGCGGCATACTCGATATATTTTCTTTTTCGAACGAAAACCCTTACAGGGTTGAGTTTTTAGGCGACGAAGTAGAATCGATACGTTTGTTTGATGCCGCTACCCAGCTTTCTATAAATGAATTGGATACTATTTCCATTACGCCTAATTTACAGGAAAGCCTTTTAGAACAATCGCACCAAAGCTTTTTAGAATATTTAGAAAGGAGCAAAAAAACTACGCTTTGGATAAAAGATTACCCGCTTGCATTACATAATATAGATGAGGCCTATGCAAGGCTTGTAGAAGAACGTGATACTCCAAAATCAGTTTTACTTTCATCGGATGAGTTTAATGCGCAAAGCATAACCATGCAGCGCATAATATGGGGGCAGAGAACAGAAGGAATAATGCAACACATTTCTTTCCACTGCTCTCCGCAAAAATCGTTTGGCAAAAATTTCGAATTGTTTTTTGAAGAAATAAAACAGAATGTAGAGAAGGGATACCGCAATTATATTTTTACCGATACTGCCGAACAGGTGCAAAGGCTGCATGATATTTTTGCCGAGATGCAGGAAAAATCGGGAACGGAATTTAAATTAGATGATGCGTTAACCCCTATTTTTCTGCCTATTTACGAGGGTTTCATAAGTCACGATATGAAACTGGCCTGCTACACCGACCATGAAATTTTTGGACGTTACCACCGCTTCCGCTTGCAGGATACTTTTTATAAATCGAAGGAAGCACTTACATTAAAAGAGTTACAGGACCTGAAACCGGGTGACTATGTTACCCATATCGACCATGGTGTAGGGCGTTTTGCAGGATTGGAAAAAATTGAAGTGAATGGCAATATGCAGGAAGCTGTTCGTATTATGTATAAAGATAATGACCTCTTATATGTAAGTATACATTCCCTGCATCGCATTAGCCGTTTCACCGGCAAAGAAGGCTTTCAGCCATCGTTGGATAAACTGGGTTCAGCATCATGGAAAGCGCTCAAGCAAAAAACAAAACGCAAGCTTAAGCAAATTGCATTCGATTTGGTGAAACTATATGCCGAGCGTAAAGCAAGAGTAGGTTTTGCATATCATCCCGATACGTATTTACAAACCGAACTGGAAGCGTCTTTTATTTATGAAGATACACCAGACCAGGTAAAAGCTACCGCCGATGTAAAAAAGGATATGGAAACGCCTCACCCCATGGACAGGCTTGTTTGCGGTGATGTTGGTTTTGGTAAAACCGAAATTGCGATACGTGCAGCCTTTAAAGCGGTCACTGACGGCAAGCAGGTTGCTGTGTTGGTGCCGACAACCATTTTAGCATTGCAACATTACAAAACTTTCAGCGGACGTTTAAAAGAGTTTCCATGTAGTATGGATTACCTCAATCGCTTTCGTTCGACCAAAGACAGAAAAGAAATTCTGAAAAAACTTACTGAAGGCAAGATTGACATTTTAATAGGCACTCACCAGATTGTAAATAAAGAGATAGTATTCAAAGACCTTGGCCTGCTTATAGTTGACGAGGAGCAGAAATTCGGAGTGGGAGTAAAAGACAAATTAAAAACACTTCGTTCTACAGTTGATATTCTTACGCTTACTGCAACACCTATACCACGTACACTCCAATTCTCGCTCATTGGTGTGCGCGATCTTTCTGTTATCAATACTCCGCCGCCAAACCGTTACCCGGTTCAAACTGAAGTGAAAGTTTTCAATCCTGATGTTTTTGAGGATGCCATTAATTATGAACTAGCAAGGGGTGGGCAGGTATTTGTGATACATAACCGCATACATAATATTGAGGATATTGCCGGAATGATACGTGAGCTTTGCCCCAAGGCTCGTATTGCAATTGCACACGGACAATTAAAGGGACACCAGCTGGAAGAAGTGATGTTACAGTTTTTAGAAGGGCAAATAGATGTATTGGTTTCTACCGCTATTGTAGAATCGGGTTTGGATATCTCGAATTTGAATACCATAGTTATAAATGATGCGCATTTATTCGGGTTGAGTGACTTGCACCAGTTACGTGGCAGGGTAGGGCGGTCCGATAAAAAAGCATTTTGCTATTTGGTTACTCCGCCTTTTGAACTGCTTACCAAAGAAGCACAACAACGATTAGATGTAATAGAAAAATTCTCTGACCTTGGAAGTGGCTTCAGTATTTCTATGCGCGATTTGGATATTCGCGGTGCCGGTGATTTGTTGGGTGGCGAGCAGAGCGGTTTTATTAATGATATGGGCTTGGAGATGTATCATAAAATATTGAATGAAGCCATTGAAGAATTAAAAGAAGAACTGGGAGAAGAGAAATCGACTGAGCTGGGATTGGCAACCGGGCAGAAGATTGCAGGGCCGAGAAAATATGTCCGTGATTGCCAGGTAGAGACTGATGCCGAGGCATTGATACCTGACGACTATGTACCCAGTGCAGAAGAGCGTTTACGATTATACCGTGAACTCAACAACGCGCAGGACGAAGCCGAAATGGGCCGTTTTGAAAATGAACTTACCGACAGATTTGGTAAAATACCTGCTTCGGTGCAGGCGCTTACTGATATTGTCCGCCTGCGTTTACTGGCGGTTGATTTGGGTATAGAGCGTATTGTATTTAAAAACAAAACATTTATCTGTTTCTTTGTATCGCAACACGATTCACCATATTACAGTACAGATACTTTTGCCAACGTGGTGGAGTACGTTAAAAGACATCACACAACCTGCCAGATGAAACACGGTACCGATAAACTTTCATTGGTTATTTCTCCAGTAAGGAGTGTAAAAGAATCTTTGAAGATATTTGCCGAGATGAAGGGGATACTGAGATAAACTATTTAAAATCTATACCGCACCTATTTTACGTAAATTAGCAGCGTATGAAGATTGCTATTATAGGTACGGGAATTGCAGGCATGGCTTGCGGGCATTTTTTACAAAAGCAAGCCGACATTTTTTTCTACGAGAAGAATGACTATGCCGGTGGCCATACAAATACCATTACGGTTGATGAGGATGGGCAGCCTGTATATATAGATACCGGCTTTATGGTTTTTAACCATGTTACCTATCCGCATCTCACCAAATTATTTGAAGATTTAAAAGTGCCAACATTTGCAACCTCTATGTCGTTTAGTGTGCAATATGTACCCGATAAATTAGAATACTGCGGTTCTGGCTTAAACGGACTTTTTGCACAACGGAAAAATATTTTCAGCCTGCGGCATATACGAATGCTGAAGCAAATCGGGCGCTTTAATGAGGAGAGTATAAAAATTTTGGACGATCCGAATTATGCCAATCATTCACTCGCACAATACATAAAAGAAAAAGGCTTTGGTGATGATATGTTGTGGAGATATTTAATACCTATGAGTTCGGCAGTGTGGTCCACACCCATGGATAAAATGCTCGACTTCCCCGTTCAAACATTGGTTAGATTCTTTTATAACCATGGCTTTTTAGGATTAAATACCCAGCACCAATGGTATACCGTTACCAAAGGCAGCCAGGCATACCGGGAAATAATTATGGCTCCGTTTAAAGATAAATTGAAATTAAACGACCCAATAGTAAAAGTAAAAAAGCAAAATGGCAAAGCCATTGTAATTACAAAAAGTGGTGCAGAAGCTGAATATGATAAAGTAATTATTGCTTCCCATGGCGACCAGGCTTTGAATATGCTTGATGCTCCAAGTACAGATGAGCAGAGGCTATTAAAAAACTTTAAGTATCAAACCAATATTGCAACCCTGCATACCGATGAATCTGTAATGCCAAAGAATAAAAAGGTTTGGTCATCATGGAACTACAGGATGGAAGAAAAGGATGGCAAGATGCAAGCATCTACTATCTATTGGATGAACAGTTTGCAAAATGTATCGAAAAACAAAAACTATTTTGTATCGATTAACGACCCCGGTAGTATTAATACAGGTAAAATAATTAAAACAATAGAATACGAACACCCTTTGTTTGATGTAGATGCAGTAAAAGCACAAGCGGAATTAAGCATACTTAATCAAACCGGTCCGATATATTTCTGTGGTAGTTATTTCCGTTATGGTTTCCATGAAGATGCCTTGAAATCGGCAGTGGAACTGTGTGATACTATTCACGCATAATTTGTATATTTGGTTTAGCCATTCCGAATTAATTTACACCATGACACCACGTACCATTTTCACACTTATTTTAAAAATCATTGCATTACTAATGATTTTGAACTTTCTCGAGCATATAGAAACAGTTATTTATAGAATCCCCCGAAAATCCTTTAATAACGATCTTGCTTTATATGTATTCCTGATATTGCTGTCAGTTGTGCTATATGCTTTTGTTATATGGGCATTACTTTTTAAATCACGATGGATTATTGAAAAGCTTTCGCTTGAGAAACATTTTGAACAGGAAATTGTAATTATTAAAGCCGATAGCACCGCAGTTATACAAATTGCTATAATTGTGTTAGGAGGATTGACATTTATTTATGCCCTGCCTTTGATTTTTTCCAACTCATTTATTTATTTAGAAGGTAAGCAAACAAGTAAGGTTGTTGCCGACTTCAATGTATCAGATTACTTTAATGAGGTTAATTTGAGTCTTTTAATTTTTGCTGTTTGTAAATTAATATTGGGCTTTTTATTGGTAGTCTATAATAAACGGCTCACCTTATGGTTAGAGCGAAAGAGCAATAAAAAGTTGGGCGGTGAACCGGAAAATACTCTTCCAGGTAACAGCGAAGTGCAATAGAGGGCAAACTATTCATCTAAAACAGTACTGTTTCTCAATCTCCGGCAGCTGAACTTACGTATCTTAGTAAAATGAATTCCAGTCTGTATAAATGTTTGGTAATGCATAACCGCCTCGAACCGAAGCGGCACAATTTGCATTATAATGTGTTTATGTTCTGGTTAGATTTAGATGAGATTGACGAGGTTGCAAAAAAATACTGGCTCATCAGTCGCAACCGTTTTAATATGTTTTCTTTTCGTGATGCCGACCATGTGCAGCTTCCGGCAGACAAACCCGATACATCCAAGAATGTAAAAGAACAAATATTGGGTTATCTCGAATCTCAACATGTAAAACTGAATAGCCCCAAAATTTTCCTCCTGACTAATTTGCGTACCATGGGCCACCAGTTCAATCCTGTATCTTTTTACTTTGTTTACGAAAATGATAAGCCTGTTTGTTCTGTGGCAGAGGTAGGCAATACCTTTGGCGAAATGAAACTTTTTTTGCTAAACCATGAAACTTTAAAAGAAAATCAGTTTTTATATCGAACAAAAAAGTATTTTTATGTGTCCCCTTTTATAGAACACGACGTGGAATTCGATTTTCAGCTTACATTGCCTAATGATAAACTTAACCTTCGCATAGATGACTATCGCGGAGATAAGAGGTTCTTTATCGCTACCCTAACCGGAGAGAAGAAGGAACTCACTCAGTTACAGTTGGTATGGTATGCTGTCCGGTTCCCCTTTATAACACTTAAAATTATTGGGTTGATACATTGGAACGCTATGTTGTTGTGGATGAAGAAAATACCCTATCATAAAAAAGAGGCAAATGCTAATCTGCAACGCGATGTTTTACGTAAATATCCCCAAAGCCGGTAATGATGGAAGCTATTACACTAACTGCAAAACGGACCTGGTATGAAAATATAGTGTTGCATTTTCTTTCGAATATGCAGAAGGGTTCTGCCACTATAAATATGCCATCGGGTGAGGTTATTAACCTCGGTAAAGGAAACGGAGTACATGCTAATATTTCAATCTCCGACAGACGTTTTTTTGAGAAATGCGTTTTGTTTGGCGATGTGGGCTTTGGCGAATGTTATACACTCGGTTATTGGGAAACCGATAACATCACCAATGTGATACAGTGGTTTTTATTGAATGTCGAAGATGCTCCATCCATATCTGGTAGTAAGGTAAAGAGTGGCATACTGAATATTTTAAGATTCGTAAACCGCCTTTCTCATATCAAGCGCAAGAATGATATGGAGGGTTCAAAAGAAAATATTGCTGAGCATTACGATTTGAATAACGATTTTTTCAAACTATTTCTCGACCCAAGTATGACTTATTCAAGTGCTTACTTTGAAAAAGAAGAATTGGGATTGCAGGAAGCACAGTTAGCTAAATACGACAGCCTTTGCAGAGATATGAAATTAAAACCCAACGACAGTGTGCTCGAAATTGGTTCGGGTTGGGGTGGCAATGCCATATTTATGGCCAAAAAATATGGTTGCAAAGTAACTACAGTAACCATATCGGAAGAGCAATATAAACTGGCTAAGGAACGTGTTGAAAAAGAAAACCTCAGCGACAGGGTTGAAGTAAAGTTGATGGATTACCGTCTTATTAAAGGACAATTCGATAAGATAATATCAATAGAAATGCTGGAAGCTGTGGGGCATGAGTTTTTAGATACCTTCTTTAAAAAGTGCCACGACTTATTGAAGCCTAAAGGAGTTTTGGCATTGCAGGTAATAACCAGCCCCGATTCGCGTTATGATAGCATGCGTAAAGGAATTGACTGGATACAAAAACATATTTTTCCAGGTACATTGTTGCCATCTATTTCGGCCATTAATAGTTCCATAAACCGTACAGGCGAACTGACTATGATGAACCTGAAAGAGATGGGCTTGCATTATGCAAAAACCCTTGAAATATGGAAAAAGAAATTCAACGAGAACCTTGCTGAAGTAAAGAACCTGGGTTTTGACGATAAATTTATACGCAAGTGGAATTATTACCTGAGCTATTGCGAGGCTGCCTTTGCAACCCGTAACATTAACGTAATGCAAATGGTTTATACCCGCCCAAACAATACTGATTTTTAAAAGATATGAATATTGCAGATATGGCTAAGAAGCTAAAGGTGACGCAAAATGTTTCGAAAGTAAATAAGTTGAAAGTGGGTGATAAGTCTCCTGATTTTTTGTTGAATAACCAGGATGGAAAAACGCTTTCGCTGAAAGATTATCATGGAAAAAAAGTTGTTCTCTATTTTTACCCTAAAGATGATACTCCCGGTTGTACTGCCGAGTCATGTAATTTGAGGGATAACTATTCATCACTGAAAAAGAAAGGCTATGAAGTTATTGGCGTAAGTGTTGATAATGAAAAATCGCATAAAAAGTTTGCCAATAAGTTCAGCCTGCCATTTAACCTATTGGCTGATACCGAGAAAGATATGGTAGAAAAGTATGGCGTTTGGGGTGAAAAAATGCTTTTTGGAAGAAAGTATATGGGCATTATACGCACCACCTTCATTATAGATGAAAATGGTAAGATAGAGAAGATAATCAATGATGTAGAGACCGAGGACCACACTAAACAGGTTTTTGCCTGAGGCCGTTTTTTGCAAAATCCATAAGAATTTTGTACCTTTGTTTAGTATAAAAAGAGCTACTTAAGCCCCCTTAAGAAATGAGTGAGAAAGAATTGGTAAAATGTTCCTTTTGCGGAAAGGATAAGAAGGACGTCTTTATGATGATAGGCGGTCTTGATGGGCATATTTGTGACCAATGTGTGGCCCAGGCGCAAAAGATTGTAGAAGAAGAATACAAGCAGCAAACCGATACCAAGAAGATACAACTGGTTAAACCGGCAGAAATTAAAAAGCTGCTCGACGAACATATTATTGATCAGAACGATGCCAAGAAAGTAATGGCCGTGGCAGTGTATAACCACTACAAGCGCATATTACAGAAGAACAATAAGGCAAATGAAAATGATGATGTGGAGATTGAAAAATCGAACATATTATTGGTAGGTGAAACCGGTACAGGTAAAACTTTGCTGGCACAAACTATTGCTAAAATACTTAATGTACCTTTTTGCATTGCTGATGCTACTGCATTTACCGAAGCCGGTTATGTAGGCGAAGACGTAGAGAACGTTTTGGTAAGACTCTTGCAGTCTGCTAACTATGATGTGGCTGCAACTGAAAAAGGTATTGTATTTATTGATGAGATAGATAAGATTACCCGTAAGGAAGGCGATAGCCCTTCTATAACACGTGATGTGGGCGGTGAAGGTGTACAACAGGCATTGTTAAAGATGCTCGAAGGTTCAGTAGTAAATGTTCCTCCGCAAGGCGGGCGTAAGCACCCTGAACAAAAAATGATTGCTGTTAATACCAAAGACATATTATTTATTTGCGGTGGTGCTTTTAACGGAATAGATAAGAAGATCGCTCGTCGTGTGCAATCGCACGCAATTGGATATTCTGCCGGCAGCGGACAGGATGAGATTGACCGTGAAAACTTATTGCAATATATTTCTCCCGAAGATTTAAAGAGCTTTGGTTTGATACCTGAATTTATCGGCAGGCTGCCAATACTTACTTATTTGAATCCGCTTAGCAAAGAAAGCCTGAAACGTATATTGACCGAGCCAAAGAACGCCTTGATAAAACAATATACCAAGCTGTTTAAGATTGATGGCGTTAAGTTAATTATAGACAAAGCCGTACTTGACCTGATAGTTGACAAGGCCTTGGAATATAAGTTAGGTGCAAGAGGCTTGCGCGCTATTTGCGAAGCCATACTTACCGATGCCATGTATGAAACACCGGGCGATAGCGAAATAAAAGAGTTTCACGTTACACTTCGTTACGCTAAGGATAAGATACAGCGTTCATCTGCACTTAACAGATTGAAAGCAGCGTAATTCCCTTTTAACTTAAGCCGTAATCGCTCTTCTTGCTTGCGCAAGAGTATCATGTATTTTTAAGGAAAGGCTGGTGAACAATATCTTCGGATGCGCATTACGCTCAATGGCGTGGTATGCCCTGTTCAGTTCTTCGAATATTACATTGCCCCCTTCAAATGAAATATAAGGAGAGAATTTCCGGAGGAAATCCTCATCGCTTGCACTAATGCTTATGGCAAGTTTATCCAACAACAGGCTATGCCTGATAGTTTGTATAGAATACGCTAAAAACTGTTTTTGCTTTTCCCTGCCTATTGTAGAAATGCCGTTATCAGAATTACCTATCCAATCCGCTAATTTATCTCCGTCGAGCTTCAGGCAAATGCGCATCCACTCCTGGAATTTTTTCGAGAAGAACTGTGCATCTTCGTCTTCTGTCAGCAATACTTGTGCAAAGCGGTAATTACCCTCTGCTGTTCTTGCTACCGATGCAGCCATTTCGGGTGATTGCCCGTTACGCTTTATTAGAGCAGCAGCAATTTCCTGTTCTGTCAATCGCGGCACTTTGGTTATCTGTGTCCTTGATAATATAGTTACCGGCAGTTGTGTACTTTCGGTTATCAGTATAAATATGGTCTTATCGGGCGGTTCTTCCAGTATCTTCAATATTTTGTTAGCTGCAACTAAATTCATTTTTTCTGCCATCCACACTATCATTACTTTATATGAACCTTCGTATGAGGTGAGACTCAGCTGATGCAAAATGTCTTTACTTTCTCCTACACCAATAACAGGTTGCTTGTTTTCAGCATCTAAAAAATTCATCCAGTCGGTGAGCGACATGTAGTTGTCCTTCAAAAAAGCTTCTTTCCATTTCGGAAAAACATCAGAACTTTTTTCTACATCTTTCGATAATGCAAGCGGAAAAACAAAATGCAGATCCGGGTAGTTGAGCTTGGTAATGCGCTGGCACTGCGGACATGTTCCGCACGAATCGGTATTGGTACGGTTCTTACAAAACAAATACTGTATGTAAGCAATAGCAAGTGGTAATGCACCGTTGCCTTCGGGGCCTAAAAATAATTGTGCATGGCTGATACGGCCGTTTGCGACAGCCTCTATCATGCTGTCTTTTAATTGCTGCTGGCCTATTACTTTGCTGAATTGCATGTATCAGTTAAAAGTTCTTAAAGTTTGTAAAGTTCATAAAGTCTTAATGATGCCTGATAAAAATTTTAATATTTCTTCCGAAAGGATAATTAGTTTATTGATATTTTCAAACTTCACAGTTCTACTTTATAACTTTAAAAACTTTACGAACTTGATGAACTCATATATTTTTCAAGGTGTGGCCCATCTTATCTCTTTTGGTCTGCAGGTAAAAATGGTTATGCGGATTCGATTCCACTTCCAGCGGAACATTTTCTACTATCTCTAAATTATATCCCGTCAATCCTGCTCTCTTCTTCGGGTTATTGGTCATCAGGCGAATTTTGCTGATGTTCAGGTCGCGTAATATTTGTGCACCCACGCCATAGTCGCGCTCGTCGGCTTTAAAGCCAAGGTCTAAATTAGCTTCAACTGTATCGCGTCCTTCTTCCTGTAATTTATATGCGCGTAATTTGTTCAGCAATCCAATGCCACGGCCTTCCTGGTTAATATACACTATTGCGCCCTTGCCTTCTTTTTCAATTGCCTCCATCGCTTTTTGCAATTGGGTGCCGCAGTCGCAGCGCAGCGAACCAAAAATATCTCCCGTTACACACGATGAGTGCATGCGCACCATCACCGGCTCATCTTTTTTCCATTTGCCTTTTACCAAAGCAATATGCTCCTGGTCGTTGGTAGTTTGGCGGTAAGCAATTAGGTTAAAGTTGCCGAACTTGGTTGGCATTTTAACTTCTATATCGCGCACAATAATTGTTTCGGTACGCAAGCGGTATTCAATAAGATCTTTTATCGAAATTAATTTCAGGTCGAATTTTTTAGAAAGCTCAATCAGTTGCGGCATGCGTGACATCGAGCCATCTTCGTTCATTACTTCTATAAGTGCACCCACAGGTTCAAACCCTGCAAGGCGAGCCAGGTCAATAGCAGCTTCGGTATGGCCTGCCCTTCTCAATACACCACCTTTCATAGCGCGCAATGGGAATATATGGCCCGGGCGTGCAAAGTCAGATGCTTTAATGGATGTTTTTGCCAATGCCTGTAATGTCTTTGCCCTGTCGTGGGTGGATACACCGGTGGTGCAACCATGCCCTAATAAATCAACCGATACGGTAAATGGAGTCTGGTGTAAGGATGTATTTGATGTAACCATCATCTCCAGTTCAAGCGCACGGCAACGGTCCTCCTCAACCGGGGCGCATAATACACCACGGCCATGGCTGAGCATAAAGTTCACCATTTCGGGAGTGATGTTTCGGGCAGCGGTTATAAAATCGCCTTCGTTCTCACGGTCCTCGTCATCAACTACAATGACCAGTTTGCCCTTCTTAATATCTTCAATGGCATCTTCAATAGCGGAAAGTTTGTGTGTCATAGTAACAGTGTTATGCGCTCTCAGCGCGTGATTTATAGATAGGCACGTTAGAACATGCCTCGCCATACATTAGGCTTTTTACGTGTGGTTTTAATATGCTTACCGCATCAGCAAATGCCGATATCGGTATTTCAATATCGCCGCAACCTTTTATCATTACACGTTTATCCTTGTATTGTTCAGGCTTTAGTTTCTCAGTTATCGCATCGTGAAACAAAACTGTTTCCAGTGTTTCGGCAGTGCCGCAGACTACCTTTTTAGCATATGCCTGCAGTTCTGACGTTATGAGCATATATGCCCATGTTGGTATAATAGCATCGGCGGTAGAGGTTACTGCAACAAATTTGTTTTTGTACTTGCTCCAGTCCTCGGTTTTTACAAATTGCCTGAAATCTTTTTCTTTCAAAATAAGCCCTTCGAAAAGGTGGTCCTTCATATCAATAATAACCCTCTCGCCCGGGGTGTAAAAATCCTTCAGATCGATAGACTCCAGACCGCTTTCGGCTATCTTGTTTTTGATTTCTTCTACTTCACTCGCCATAGCATGCAAAGATACGAAATACTAAGCAAAAAATGGAACACGGATGCTGCTGATTTAGGAGATTTTCACGGATAGGGTTTCACGTTAGGGATTAGAGCGGAAAGCCCACAGCGAAGCGAGGACTTGCAGCGGAAAGCCCGACCCCACGTGCATCGGGGGTAACGCCCAAATTACCATATTGTTTTAAGGATTTTTTTACATTTGACTTCATGAACCGCTCTAAATTCTTTTTCCCTGCTTTATTGGTATTGATCTGGATTATAGCCACAATTATTGTTAACCCCATAGGTAATTTTCCCCTGAATGATGACTGGCAATACGCAAGGCCTGTTGCCTATCTTATTAATAAGGGGCATTATTTTGCACCTGATACATATTCTCCTATAATAATTGCACAGGTATATTGGGGTGCTTTATTTTGTTTGCCCTGGGGCTTTTCATATACTGCCTTAAGAATATCGGTATTGGTGTTAGGCTTGCTTGGTATAATTGGTTTTTATTTCCTCATCAATCTTATAACGGGCAATAAAAAAGTTTCTTTTATTGGAGCATTAATTCTTCTTGTAAACCCTTTTTATCTTTCGCATGCTAATAGTTTTATGACCGATGTTCCATTCCTTGCTTTCGTAATATTCTCTGTTTTCTTCTTTTTAAAATCGCTTCAGACAGATAAATTTTTGTTTTTAATTCTTGCTGTAATTTTTGCAATTGTTGCCACATTAATAAGGCAGTTTTGCATTGCTATTCCGTTTGCGTATGCGTTTGCCGTAATAATTAAATATAAGCCCGGTATAGTGGGTTCGCTTAAATATTTTATTCCGGCAGTACTGGCTATATTGGCTTATAACCTGGGCCTGGTATGGTTAAAGTATATTGGCTCGGAACTGAGGCCATACGCGGGCCATACCGTAGGTGGTTTTTTAAGCGAGCCGGCAGCTGTTGCAGAGCAAATTTTTGAACGTGCCGGACATATTCTCTATTATTCGGCGTTTTTTCTTTTTCCTCTTTTAGTATATAATACAAGAGATGTGTATCGTTCCCTTTCTTCAAAACAAAAAAAGATAGTTTGGATATTTCCGCTCATCTTCATTCCCTCACTAATGTCAACATGGCACCAATTGCCATACGGCCCTATTATTAAACAATGGAGCATTGGGGTAAACACACTCAGAACAGGTGTTGTGCCACCACCACATTTAGATTTCGATATACCGCAGATCATCCTGAACAGCATAGGATTTATTGGCGCTATATTGTTGCTTATTGATGTGGGTGCAATTATTATCAAGCTGGTTAAATCATACAGAGCAAGTTCACTAAATACAATCTCGGCGTACCAGGTTTTTATTTTGGTTGGTATTATAGGGTACGCTTTATTGATGTTCATCCCGGTTTTTTTCTTCGACAGGTACACACTTCTTTTTGTTCCGTTTTTTCTTTTGCTGGTACTATCTAACTGGCAGCCCGATGCAATTTTGAAGCCGGGGAAACTTATTTTTTCAGGCATATTCATTTTTTTAATTGCATATTTCAGTATTACTGCCACGCATGATTACCTGGAATGGAACCGTACACGCTGGCAGGCGCTGGAATATCTTGTATCTGAACGTGAAGTTTATTCACATAAAATTGATGGCGGCAGCGAATATGCAGGTTGGATAAATGAACCTTTCTATCCCAATATTGAAAACAACCCCGTTGCTAACGACGATGAGTATGTGGTTTCATTTGCCAACCTTAACGGATATGAGATTATTAAACAATTCCCCTATCAGAATTATTTTCCTTTCGAAACCCGGAACATTTGCATTCTACATAGAATAATGGAACACAGATGACACGGATTTGCGACCTCACCCCTGCCCCTCTCCTTGCTAAGGAGAGGGATGAAGCGAAGCGGAAGGGAGAGGTGGATTTATTACATTTGCCTTAATCTTAACCTCAACCTAAGCCTCAATATGATACCAGCCGAAACAGTTACCGACCGCTTTTTACGTTACGTGAAAATAGATACCCAAAGCGACCCTGAATCGCCGACCATACCATCGACTGCCAAGCAGAAGAATTTGGGAAAGGTATTGGTGGAAGAACTGAAATCCATTGGCATAAAAGATGCAGAGTTGGATGAGCACGGCTATGTATATGCTACCATACCTGCAACTACAACTAAAAAAGTACCGGTATTGTGTTTTTGCTCACACATGGATACATCGCCCGATTGCTCGGGGGCCAATGTGAACCCCATTATACATAAGAACTACCAGGGAGGAAATATTCAACTGCCTAATGATAAAACACAGGTGCTTACTCCTGCTGCACATCCCGATTTGCAGAACCAGAAAGGCAATGATATTGTAACTGCCGATGGTACAACCCTATTGGGTGCCGATAATAAAGCAGGCCTTGCAGAAATTATGGCTGCTGCCGAATATTTAATGAAACACCCCGAAGTGAAGCACGGAGTTATACGCATACTGTTTACACCCGACGAAGAGATTGGCCGAGGAGTAGATAAGGTAGATATGAAAAAGCTGGGCGCCGAGTTTGGTTATACCATGGATGGAGAATCTCTCGGGCATATTGAGATGGAGAACTTCTCTGCCGATGCGGTGAATATTACCATTACAGGCGTTAGCGCCCACCCGGGTTTTGCGAAAGGTAAAATGGAGAGCGCTATTAAAATAGCAGGTGCTATTATTGACAAGCTGCCAAAAGACAAACTCTCGCCGGAATCTACCGAAGATATGGAAGGCTTTGTGCATCCTACATCTATTGGTGGCAGCATTGAACAGGCAAATATTAAATTTATTATACGCGATTTTGTTACCGAAGGGCTGAAGAAGAAAGAAGATATGCTGAAGGAGATAACCGAAAAGGTTATACGCGATTACCCGAACTCTACATTTGAGTTTAAAGTAACAGAACAATACCGCAATATGAAAGTGGTAATTGACAAGCACCCGCAGATAATTAAATATGCCGAAGAAGCTATGAAGCGCGCTGGCATTAAACCGCACATGCAGGCTATACGCGGCGGTACAGACGGAGCCCGTTTATCATTTATGGGAATGCCTTGCCCCAACATTTTTGCCGGAGAGCATGCCTTCCATGGTAAGCAGGAATGGGTTAGCATACAGGATATGCAAAAGGCTGCCGAGACTATTGTGAATATTTGCAGTGTGTGGGAAGAGAAAGCGTAGCCTTTAAAGTAAGATAGAAATTAATAAAAGGTCTCTGACCTACATAAACCCTAACTCCAACTGAGCTACTTCGCTCATCATTTCTTTGTCCCAGGGTGGGTCAAAGGTTAGTTCAATTTTACAATCTTTAACGCCTTCTATTTCTTTTATCTTTTGTTCTACTTCGGGTGGTAAGGTTTCTGCTACGGGGCAAGATGGAGAAGTGAGAGTCATGGTAATTTTCACTTCGTTGGCCTCGTTCACATTTATTTCATAAATAAGTCCAAGCTCCCAAATATCAACCGGTATTTCAGGGTCAAAGCAGGTCTTGAGCATGTCCACTACTTTGGTTGCTAATTCTGTATTTTCACTTTTTATAACGGCGGGCATCTTTCTTAATTACTAATTATTAATTGCGTTAGCGCTTTATCGCGCTATACGCTAACGCGTCCAGTTTAATTTGTTTGATCATTGACATTAATCCGTTTGAGCGGGTAGGAGAGAGGTGCTCATGCAGACCGATTTTATTTATGAAATTCATATCTGCACTTAAAATCTGTTCCGGGGTATGGCCCGATAAAACCCTTACTACCATAGCTACAAGCCCTTTGGTTATCATAGCATCGCTGTCGGCAGTGTAATATATAAACCCGTCTTTCACTTCCGAATGCAGCCATACTTTGCTTTGGCAACCTTTTATGGTGTGAGCCTCGTCTTTATATTTTTCATCTATCAAAGGCACGTCTTTCCCCAGGTCTATGATGTACTCATACTTCGCCATCCAGTCGTCGAAGAGTTCAAACTCTCCCACCAATTCCCTTTCTGCTTCTTCAATGCTCATTTTACTTTTTCAACATCTTTATAGCTTTCTTAACTCCTTCCACTAATGTATCAATTTCTGCAATGGTATTATAAAACGAGAATGAAGTACGTACTGTACCCGGTATGCAATACAGATCCATAATAGGCTGCGTGCAATGGTGCCCTGTGCGGACTGCAATTCCTAGCTGGTCGAGTATAACACCAATATCATAAGGGTGCAGGCCTTCAATATTAAAAGCAACAACAGGCGCTTTATATTTTGCCTGTCCTACAATCTTTAGTCCTTCTATTGCGCGCAGTTTTTCAGTAGCATAATCCAATAGCTTGTGCTCGTGCTTTGCAATTGCATCTATACCAAGGTTGTTCATATAGTCAATGGCAGTAGCCAAAACTATAGAACCTTCAATATTCGGTGTACCGGCTTCAAAACGTAATGGAGGTTCCTGGTATGTGCTCGCTTCGAGTTTCACTTCCTTAATCATTTCTCCACCACCCTGGTATGGTACCATTTCCTTCAGCCACTTTGTTTTTCCAAACAAAATGCCAATGCCTGTTGGTCCGTATACCTTGTGGCCCGAGAAACAATAAAAATCAACATCTAATTTCTTTACATCTACCTTTATGTGAGGCACAGCCTGTGCGCCATCTAACAATACAGGTACATTTTTGGCATGAGCCAAAGCAATAATTTCTTCCACCGGGTTAATGGTGCCCAGTGAATTTGATACATGTGTAACCGCTACCAGTTTTGTTTTAGCTGAGAGTAGTTTTTTGTACTCATCCATCTTCAACTCGCCTGAATCGGTAATGGGAATATATTTCAGCACCGCTTTTTTGCGCTGGCAAAGCATTTGCCATGGCACTATGTTAGAGTGGTGCTCCATTTGCGAGATGATTATCTCATCCCCTTCTTTTATAAATACTTCTCCGTACGAAAATGCTACCAGGTTAATGGCCTCGGTAGTGCCGCGGGTGTAAATTATTTCGTCGGGATTTGCATTAAGATGTGTAGCGATTGTTTTGCGCGCTGTTTCGAACTGGTCGGTAGCAAGGCTGCTTAAGTGATGGACCCCACGGTGAACATTGCTGTTTACCGTTTCGTAATATGTTGAAATTGCCTTAATTACAAATAATGGCTTTTGCGATGAAGCTGCATTATCGAAATAAACCAATGGCTTGCCATGAACCGTTACAGAAAGTATAGGAAATTCGTTCCTGATGTTTTCTACATCAAGTTCTTTAGTTATGGCCTTGTCTTTTACCATTGTATCCATAGTGCAAAGTTACTACACTATATGGACTTGTATCCGCTTTTCGAGATGGTTGCGGAAAGCTTCATCTTTTACAGTATCGCTAATCTCTTTTGCAAAAGCGCCCAATAATACCTTACGTGCCAGGTCCTGGTCTAAGCCCCTCGTTTGCAGGTAGAAGAGAGCTTCTTCATCAAGCCTGCCGGTAGTTGTACCGTGAGAACACTTTACATCGTCGGCATAAATTTCAAGCTGCGGCTTGGTGTTAATGGTAGAATTATCGCCCAGCAAAATGTTTTTATTTGATTGGTATGCGTTTGTCTTTTGCGCGTCCTGCTTTACAAATATCTTACCGTTGAATACCCCCGTACCGCCATCGCCAACAACGCCTTTATATAATTCGTTGCTGAAACAGTTAGGCACATTGTGCTCAACCAATGAATGATTATCGATGTGGTGTCCGTCTTTTACAACAAACAAACCATGCATGTGTATCTCAGCATTCTCTCCGTTAATACTTACGTTTAAATCGTTGCGCACCATGGCTCCGTTTAAACTCACAATAACACTGTTGAATTTCCCGGTAGTGCCAACAGATACCTGGTGAAGATTGCTCTGGCTGGCTTTAGGGTCTTCTTCCTGTAAAATATAATTGTTCAGCGTGGCATCTTTTTCAACTACCATTTCGGTAACCGAATTGGTAAATATTTTTTCGTCCAGATCAACAGAGCAATATGATTCGATAAGTGTAAGGCTTGCACCTTCGCCTACTTTTACCACATTGCGTGGGTTGTACAAAACTTTGTCGGTACCGCTGCTTATATGCAATAAATGTAAAGGCCCTTTGCAATCGTAGCCTTTAGGTACGGTAATAGAAATGCCATCTTGTGTAAGCGCAGTGTTCAGTAATGTAAGGGGGCTTGCCTTTTCATCAAATTGCCCGTTAAATTCTATACCTGCAACCGTATCAGTTTCTTTTAAAACCGTAAATAAATTTTTTACAACTACTTCTCTCGGTAAATTTTTCAGCGATGAAAGTTCATGTACAAACCGACCATTTATCATTACAATAGTGGCATGGCCGCCCAAAAATAAATGCCTTATATCGCTCGATTTAAGCCTTGTTGCATTGCCTTTCATACCGAATTCATCGTTCAGGTAAAGGCGTATGTTGGTGTACTTATAATCTTCTACTTTTTTATCGGGAATGCCTTTTTCAGCAAACTCGGTAATAGCTTTTTGTTGTTTTTCTTTAACAGTTGCATTAGCTGCTCCCAGCCTGTTGCCCGCTGTCAGTTCAAACTCTTCCAGCCACTTGGCCGACGTATCTCTCTTAATTGTAGCCACGCTCATTATGCAGGTATTTCAGAAAACTCTTTCTTGATCCAATCATACCCTTTGCTCTCTAATTCAAGTGCAAGTTCGCGTGTTCCCGATTTTACAATCTGGCCGTTATAAAGCACATGCACAAAATCCGGAATAATATATTCTAACAAACGCTGGTAGTGGGTAATTACTAAAAATGCATTTTCCTTGCTGCGGAGTTTGTTCACACCTTCAGCTACAATGCGCAGTGCATCTATATCAAGGCCTGAATCAGTTTCATCCAACACAGCCAGTTGAGGGTTCAACATAGCCATTTGAAAAATCTCGTTGCGTTTCTTTTCTCCACCCGAAAAACCTTCGTTCACCGAACGGCCTGTAAGGTTGGTATCTATCTGAACAAGTTTTTGTTTTTCTTTCAGCATTGCCAAAAATTCTTTTGCTTCCATTGGCCCCATGCCTTTATGTGCACGTATTTCGTTTACTGCCGTCTTCAAAAAGTTAATGGTGCTTACTCCCGGTATTTCAATAGGGTATTGGAAAGCCAGGAATACTCCTTCCTTCGCTCTTTCATCCGGTGATAATTCAAGTATATCTTTTCCGTTGAATAAAATAGAACCTCCGGTTACTTCGTAATCTTCTTTACCTGCAATTACCGAAGCCAATGTGCTTTTACCGGCGCCGTTAGGGCCCATAATAGCATGCACTTCTCCTTTATTCACTTTCAGGTTCAATCCCTTCAGGATCTCTTTCCCTTCAACCGATACTTTTAAATTCTTTATTTCGAGCATTTTCGTTTTTTATTTTTCTAATCGTAATTCGTAATTTTTAATTCTTAATTGATTACCCTACGCTTCCCTCAAGACTTACAGCCAAAAGCTTTTGTGCTTCCACTGCAAATTCCATAGGCAGTTTATTTAGTACTTCTCTGCAATAACCATTTACAATAAGTCCGATTGCTTTCTCGGTATCAATACCGCGTTGGTTGCAATAAAATATCTGGTCCTCGCCAATCTTCGATGTGGTTGCTTCATGTTCTACAACTGCAGTCTTGTCATTTATTTCTAAATACGGGAATGTATGTGCTCCACAGCGGTCGCCCATTAACAGCGAATCGCACTGAGAATAATTACGTGCCTTGCTGGCTCCTTTATTTATTCTTACCAGGCCGCGGTAACTGTTATTGCTCTTGCCTGCCGCAATACCTTTCGATACAATAGTACTTTTTGTGTTCTTGCCAATATGCGTCATTTTGGTACCGGTATCGGCTTGTTGCATATTGTTGGTAACAGCTATCGAATAAAATTCTCCAACAGAATTATTTCCTTTTAAAATAACCGAAGGATATTTCCATGTAATGGCAGAACCCGTTTCTACCTGTGTCCAGGAAATTTTAGAATTGTCGCCCAAACAAATTCCGCGTTTGGTAACGAAATTATAAATACCGCCCTTGCCTTCTTTATTGCCGGGATACCAGTTTTGCACGGTCGAATATTTTACTTCTGCATCTTTATGCGCCACAATTTCTACCACTGCAGCATGCAATTGATTTTCATCGCGCATAGGTGCTGTGCAGCCTTCAAGGTAACTTACGTAAGAACCTTCGTCAGCAACAATAAGTGTGCGTTCGAATTGGCCTGTACCGGCTGAATTGATACGGAAATAAGTTGATAGCTCCATCGGGCAGCGCACACCTTTGGGTATGTAGCAGAATGAACCATCGCTGAATACTGCCGCATTAAGCGCAGAAAAATAATTATCGGTAATGGGTACTACCGAGCCCATAAATTTCTTTATCAGTTCAGGGTGTTCTTTAACTGCATCGCTGAAAGAACAGAATATAATTCCAAGCTCCGAGAGTTTTTCTTTAAAAGTTGTTTTTACTGAAACACTATCCAATACAGCATCAACAGCTACACCACTAAGGCGCATTTGTTCTACCAGCGATATGCCCAGTTTTTCGAATGTGCGCAAAAGCTCAGGATCAACTTCATCGAGGCTGTTCAACACTTTTTGCTTTTTAGGCGCAGAATAATAGCTAATGCTCTGGTAATCTATTTCGGGATATTTAAGATGAGCCCAGTGTGGTTCTTTAATAGTAAGCCAATGGCGGTAAGCCTTCAGCCTGTATTCGAGCATAAACTCTGGCTCTTCTTTCTTGGCCGAAATAAAACGAATCGTTTCTTCGGTCAGGCCGGGGGGAATAGTATCACTCTCAATATTGCTGGTGAAGCCATACTTATACTCACTCGATGTGATTTCTTCCAATATTTTATCAGAACCGGCCATATTAGGTTTAGGTTAAAAAATTATGTTTGGGTATTTACCTAAACAGCAAAGCTATCGCCGCAGCTACAAGTGCGGTTAGCGTTAGGGTTATTGAATGAGAATCCTTTTCCGTTAAGGCCGCCGCTATAATCGAGCTCGGTGCCTACCAGGTATAAAAAGCTTTTTTTATCTACTACCAACTTAACGCCCTTATCTTCAAATACTTTGTCTTCGGGCTTAAGGTTGTTATCGAATAGCATTTTATAGGAAAGGCCTGAACAGCCTCCGCTTTCTACGCCTACGCGTACAAAACTATCAGGTGCGGCATGCGCTTCTTGCATCAGGACGGTTAACTTCTCTTTTGCAGTTTCTGAAACAGTTATCATAATTGGGTCTTTGTATTATATTAAGCATACAAATTTACGAAAAATGCACGGATTTGTGGGTGATAAAGATTACAATGTATAATAAATCACTGAAACCATATAATATATTGATATCCAATTATTTATGATAATTTATTCGTCGTACATTACGCTAAGAGTCCTTTTTACTATTACCTCTTTGCCATTAAATACACCAGGTGTTGCATTTTTTAGGCTTGAAAAAGCGTGTGTAAGATCTTTTTGAATGTTTAAAGGAACTTTCTTTGTAGTATCTGAAAGAATATAATCTCGAATGATTTTTATTGTACCATCTGTATAAATTGCATAATCAACCCCAACATCTAAAAGATTATAGGCATAGGGATTAAGCGTTTTATCAATATTGGCAGATATTGTTTTACGTATGATATCTAATCCTTCAGGATATCCTGGAAGTTTGTATTTAATAGAGTCAAAATCAATCATATATCTTATAGAGTCTTCCATGTCTTTGCATTTCTCAAGATCAGAAATAAAGTAATGTTCACCACTTTCAGTACCTCTTCTCAAATAATGAAGGTCAAGTAATCTCCCAATATCATATAAATAAGAGGTTAGGTTACTTAATTCTTTTGGTGCTGAATTTGCATAATTAGTCATACTATAAGAAGGGTCATCAGGAAATGAAATGAAAAGGTATTCCGTAACCATGTCAGAAATATTCACTTTGGGGTTGTAATGAGCCTCTAACCTCCTCCATTTGCATTGGTCTAAGAAATACTTTAACCAGTTTATAAATGGTTCAGCTAGTCTGCCGCGGCATATGTGCGGAGCTTGTGCAAACGATCCTCCACTATAAAGAAAGCTGCCATTACTATCTATTTCAATTGAAAATGCAGGGCAAGGGCCAAAGCATGTTCCTGAAGAATATTTAATTACCGAAAACTCAGTTTGCCCACTAGGAGAAGGACATAATTTCTTGAAATCTCCTTTTGGAGGAGGATTATGAATATTGACAAACTTGCCTTCTTCATCGGAGTAACAGGAATCGCCACTAATTACTAATATATGGCCTTCAGTGCTGATACATATGTTTTCATTACAAATCAAACTATCTTGAGCAATAAAGTGCCGATGCATTCTTTTTATCTTATGATTACACGAGCATAAGATAACTGCAAGAATGGATATAAAAAAAGTAGATACTAAGTAATTTCTGGATGTAGACATGCTTATAATACTATACAAAATAACTCAAAAAAGCCTTGAGAAATTGTACTTGTCACTGAATATACAGAGTATCTGTGATTATTATCTAACTATCATCACTTTTTTAATAACCTGCCCATCATCATTTGATATGGTTATGCAATATAGCCCGGTAGCAAGATTTGATACATCAATTTTATAATTGTTGGCATTGGCAGGTATATGGTTTTCATAAACCAGTTCACCCATAGGTGAATATATGCGTACATCTTTCTCTTTTTTCGAGATATTGAGCGAGGAGAGATTCAACGCATCATTAGCAGGGTTAGGGTAAATAGTAAAATTTATAATAGGATTCAAAATTTCAGTTCCTGCAACGAAAGGAGCACAAGTTGCAGTATCCCATTTAAATATCTTACAAGGGGCGCCATACGTTGGGTATAAGGTGGCACCGTTTTGACTAAAGCAATCTAAATTACAATGGTATCCTAACCCTGTTGTAAACTCAAACAAGCCCATCGAACAGCCTATACCTTCAATCAGATCCGCGCTACCACTTCCATATGATACGGTAAATCTTCTGCGATAAGTAGTATCAATTAAAATTGAATCTGAACAACAAACAGTATATCCACCGGCTATAGCACCAACAGGTACAGGTTTACCTACCGTTAAATTAAAATCGTACAATAATTTATCATTTGACCCGTATCCGTGTCCACAGCATACATATATATGCTTAGAATTATCTTGTCGAATAGCCGCTTCAAATATATTAATTGTAGAATCGGCATAATATACTTTGGAATGTAAATAACCGTTAACAAGTGTATCTCCTGATAAATAATAAGTATAGTATGAATTGGTAGGACCAATTACTGTCGAGGAACTTTCAGTCCAGGCTGCGTAGCATTGAGGGAATGGGTAATAAATACTGGTTTGGCCTAAGGCCCTATATCCCAGGATCAATAAAAAGAACAAACTTAATACCCGTTTTTTCATTTAGAGTGGTGTATTATATAACAAAGGTATTAATAAATAAGCGGTTTTCAATGTAAGATAGTAATTAATCTCTATTTACTAATCATCACTTTTTTAACCACTTGTCCATCAGCATTTGATATGGTTATGCAATACAGCCCGGCTGCAAGATTTGATACATCAATTTTATAATTGTTGGCATTGGCCGGTATATGGTTTTCATAAACCAGTTCTCCCATAGGTGAATAAATGCGCACATCTTTCTCTTTTTTCGAGATATTGAGCGAGGAAAGATTCAACACATCATTAGCTGGGTTAGGGAACAAGTCATAATCTAAATCTGCTTTACTGTTCTCATCAATTCCTGAAACGGTTGATACAGTAAAATTCTGAATGATAGATGTTCCGAAATCATTCTGGAAATTATTGAATGAAACCGGAGGTTTGATTTTTGTAAATGCTACGGAACCATTACCATCGCTGTTTGCAAAAAAAGAAAGCCCGTCGCCTCCGGCATCGTAAAGTTCAAAATGGTAGCAGCCGACTGCCAAATGAACCGTATCGCGGTAAACGGTGCTATTGGCAAAGCCCGAACGTTGTACAATTACATTACCCAAATCATCGGTAAGTATGTAAGAGTTCTCTGAGGCTGCATTATTGGTAGAAAGGTAAATTATAAAATCGGGAATATAGTTGGGTACAATAGTATAAGTGGTTTGCATAGCATCGTTATCGGGGTTCATGTCGGTGCCACCGTTCGGGTTACTTACCTTCGCCCTGAAAGTATAATTGGTTGTGGCAGTTAAACTCACCTGCGGCAGTTTTACCAAAGCAGTATCATCGAATAATAAGTTGCCTGTCCAGTGATATGTATTTGTAGCGCTACCAACTTGTCCATATATTATATCAAGGCTTTTAAGAGGAGTGGAACCTGTATTACGAATAACAACCATAGGGCTGTCGCAAATTGGGTTGAGCCTGCTGTAAAGTGTATTCGTAGTCGGTGCCACAATATCTTCGAGCGAGGCATCGAGTGTATAACTTATAGGGCCGTAATATATAAGTGAAGCGCCAATGGTGTAAATACTTCCTCCGTATGGCGATGCAGTGTAAGGGTCCATACTCATTAAAATGGTATCAAATTTACCCGGGGTTATATAAGGCGACAGATCATATATATATGGTGTTATCTGTTCACCCGGGCACCAGTTGGCACGGTTATACAGCCATGTTCCCGCCTGGTGATATAAGGGATTCAATCCGCAATCATCTTTCCATACATAGGTAGAATAGTGTTCTTTATTATTAACCGATATATGATTATAATTGGCGCAAAACTCACTGCAATTATTCACATCTTCTCCGTGGCCTGTTTGTAGAACCCTTAACCTGACTGCTGAAGCAGCACTATCTATTTTTACAGGTTTAGGTACCAGGTAATTAGAAATTGGATTGCTTGCATTACCATAAGGGAATGAACCGGTCCACAAAAGTTCAGTTTTATATGCTTTATGAGGAGGGATACCCGTTATCATTTCAAAATCGCAGGTGGCAGTAAAGCCATCCGAATATCCGCTATAAAAGGCTTCTATCTGTACTGAATCGTGCATCAGGCTGGCAAAGTCGGTAAGGTCGAATATGTAAGGGTGTGTCCATGTTTTGGCATAATATCCCGCATAAGGTGTAATCATTCTTGCAATTTCATAACTCTGTATTGAATCGTAATGATGATAGTAGTGGTAATACTTTACATACATAGTAGTATCTGTCCCTACCAACACCGAATCAATTTTTTGGCCGGTGTTGTTATAATAGTAGTTGTAATAATGGGCAGCCCACCATCTCAAAGTATCGCTTGCTTGGATCGGGTGGGTGCTGTCTTTATATTGTACTATGGTATAAGCAACATTTTTTGTTGAATCGGTTTTATGCGTCGTGGTATCGTAATAGGTAGTATAAGTAGTATCCTTTTTTACATAAGTGGTATCTTTTATACTGCCGTTAACGGTAAAGGTTGGAGAGTAAACCAGGTTAGAGTCTTTAATATGGGTATCGTGGTTCAGGTAAATATCTACTGTATAATCCCATTGGCTGCAACCACCGGTTGGGCAACCCAGGGTGAAGTTCAGTAATATCTTGCGATAAGAATTGGTATCTGGCGGGAAGGCTGCCCATGCATTATATGGCCCGTACCATGCCATATGTTCCTTGTTTTGAGCCATAACATGAATAGTATCAGGCTTTTGTGCAAGTGCATTTTGTGATAAAATCGAGAAGAGAGTGATAAAAACCAGGGGGAAAAAGTTTTTTTTCATGGCGAAAATGATTACCTGAATCGGTTTAGGTTAAAGATTAGTCAAATAATATTTTTTTAAATTTTGAAATAAATGTTGTTGTATGAAACAAAAATACATATTTTTGGGTTACAAAATAGAGCGATACGTACCACATTTTAACGATTTAGGTCGAAGTATATAGCGCTTTGCGTAATATTAAGTTTATGTAAAATGAAAAGAGCGTCACTAAAAGACATTGCAGAAGCATTAAACGTTTCCAAGACCCTGGTATCTTTAGTGTTGAACAACAAGGCCGACGAATGGGGTATAAGTGAAGAAACCCAGAAGAAGGTCCGCAAAAAAGCTGAAGAGCTTAATTACTATCCGAATCAAATGGCAAGGGGTTTGCGAACAGGCAAATCCAATATTATAGGCTTAGTGGTAGCCGATATTTCAAACCCTTTTTACGCAAAAATTTCACGTACCATAGAATTTGAAGTGGCGCGCCTCGGCTATCACTTGCTGGTTTGCAGTTCTGACGAGGTAGAAGAAAAGGAAATAAAACTTATTGAACTATTGCGCGACAGGCAAAGGGTAGAAGGCCTTATTGTGGCTACCACCCAGCAAAATGCCGAGCAGTTCAACCAATTAAAAAAACAACAATATCCCTTAGTTTTCATCGACCGTAAGCTGCCGGGTTTTTCGGCCAGTTATGTAGGGGTTGATAATAATAAAGGCGCTTACCAAATGGCAGAGCATCTTATTAAATCGGGGTTTAAAAAAATTGGCATGGTAAATATTTCGCCTATGCACTTAAGCACATTGAATGAGCGTGTGGACGGGTATAAAGATGCTTTGAAAAAATATGGTATCAAGTTTAATAACGACTGGGTACAATCTGTTTCTTATAACGATATTGGTAATACCACAAACGAAGCAGTCAACAAGTTGTTGAGTCCATCAGTAGGTGTTGAAGCTATATTTACAGTAAATAATTATGTGGCAATTAACTGTCTGCAGGCCATTCATAAACTAAAGAAGCGGATACCGCAAGATGTTGCCATTGTTTGTTTCGACGACCTTGACGCATTTAATTTCTCTCATCCTCCGCTTACTACCGTAGCACAACCTGTTGAAGATATAGGTGTAGAATCAGTTAAATTGTTGATGAAACAAATTGACGGCAAGAAATTCTCTGTGTCGGAAAAAATATTGCCTACTAAACTTATCATCCGCGAATCGTGCGGTAGTGTCGTAGCATAAGCGAATAAATTCCCTATTTTTGTTTCAGTCCGTTTTGGGGAATTTTTATGACTGAAAGCATTCTTAAAAAAGACAAGCCTACTATAATAATAAGCCGTACCGATAATATTGGCGATGTGGTGCTTACGTTGCCACTTGTTGCTTATATTAGAAAGAAATACCCGCATGCCCGAATCCTTTTCCTTGCCAAAACATATATCAGACCGCTGATCGAGGCTTGTGAAAACATTGACGAATTTCTTGATGCGGAAGAAGTATTGGCTTTGCCTGAGACATTTATGCAGGTCGATTTTTTCAAGAAACTTAAGGCGGATGTTATTATTCATGTGTTTCCTAATCATGAGGTTGCCTGGCTTGCACGCAAAGCTGGAATACCAATGAGGATTGGCACAAGCCATCGGTCCTACCATTGGCTTTATTGTAATAAGCTTGTTAATTTCTCGCGTAAAAGATCGAATTTACATGAGGCACAGCTCAATTTCAAGCTCGCGTATCCTTTGGGTTTAGAGGTTCCTGGATTAGCTGACCTGAAAAATAGTTATGGTCTTACTCGCGTTCCACAAATCAATACCGATATACTTGACAAAACCCGTTTTAACCTGATTATACACCCAAAATCGAGGGGTAATGGCAGGGAGTGGGATTGGAAACATTATAACAAGTTAGTAGAAATACTTCCAAAGGAGAAATTTAAAATATTTGTTACCGGTACCGAGGAAGAAGGCAAGGTAATTCGCGAAAACCTTTTGAAAAATCATCCTGAGGTAAATGATATGACTGGGAAGCAGACTTTCTCTGAACTTATTGGTTTTATTTCGAAAGCCGATGGCCTTGTCGCTTCGGGTACGGGCCCCTTGCACTTGGCTGCAGCATTGGGCCGAAAAGCAATTGGTCTGTTTCCTCCCATAAAGCCAATACATCCCGGCAGGTGGGCACCTTTAGGGCCCGATGCTCACTTTTTAGTGCTTGATAAAACTTGTGTTGAATGTAAAAACGGTGGTTCATGTACCTGCATAAATTCAATTACCCCTGAAGAAGTTAGCACCTTGTTAAATAATGGACTTTTAAAGTAAAAAGTTCATAAAGTTCAAAAGTTTATCCCAAAGGGATGTTTCTACATAAAGCTTGACTTTTTACTTTATAAACTTTATGAACTTTCAACTATTTTGTTCCCCACTTAATTACCTTTGCACAATTGTAATAAAAAATGATTCCACGCGAAACTATAGACCGTATTTTCACTACCGCAAGGGTAGAAGAGGTCGTTGGCGATTTCGTCAATTTGAAAAAGCGTGGAGCAAATTATATGGGCCTTTGCCCTTTCCATAACGAAAAAACGCCTTCGTTTACTGTTTCTCCTGCCAAAGGTATTTACAAATGTTTTGGTTGTGGACGTGGCGGCAATGTGGTGAATTTTGTGATGGAGCATGAGCAAATGGATTATGTGAATGCCCTGAAATATTTAGCCAGGAAATATAAGATTGAAATAGTTGAAGAAGAGCGCACCAGCGAACAGCAGGAACAGGATAATGAGCGCGAAAGCCTTATGGTTGTTTGTTCTTATGCTCAAAAATTCTTCAGTGAACAAATACAGACTGAAACCGGTAAAGCCATAGGACTAAGCTATTTAGAGGAACGGGGTTTTAGTCCACAGACTATTGAAAAATTCCAATTAGGCTATTCGCCTGAAAGCTCAAAGACATTTTTGCATGCTGCATTGCAGGCCGGTTACAAATTAAAATTCCTACTTCAAGCCGGACTTGTAAGAAGTTCGGATGATGAAACTGTACTTGCACAGGGCGAACCTAACCCCGACCATTGTTATGATCGTTTTGCCGGCAGGGTAATGTTCCCGGTACATAATGTAAGCGGGCGCGTTATTGCATTTGGGGGGCGTACCTTGCGGAAAGACAAGAACGTAGCCAAGTATGTAAATTCTCCCGAAACTCCTCTATATCACAAGAGTAATGTGTTATACGGATTGCATTTGGCACGTAAGGCCATCACCGCCGAAGATATCTGTTATTTGGTTGAAGGTTATGCCGATGTTATTTCATTGCATCAATCGGGTATTGAGAATGTGGTGGCATCTTCAGGTACATCGCTTACTATCGAGCAATTACGGTTGATTCGCCGTTATACTCCGAACCTAACTATATTATATGACGGAGATGCCGCGGGTGTAAAAGCCAGCGAGCGTGGTTTCGGTTTGGCATTGAAGGAAGGTATGAATGTGAAGATAGTAACGCTGCCTGCAGAAGATGATCCCGATACATTTGCGCGTAAACATAGCTCGGAAGAATTAAAAGATTACCTGCAAACCAAAGCGGTGGACTTTATTGTTTATAAAACGCGTGCCATGAGCGAAGAAGCCGCGCACGACCCAATAAAAAAGGCATCGCTTATAAAAGAGATTGTTTCTACCATAGCTGTAATACCGGAAAGGATAACACGTTCTGTTTATGTAAAAGAGTGCAGTCGCATAATGCAACTGGAAGAAGATATTTTGTGGAGCGAGATGAAGCTGATACGCCAACGATTATCAGATGACCATGAACAAAGGCCGGCAGTGCAGAACACTAATAATACAGTAAGGCCGGTAGCGCAGCAAACCAATTACGATGTTTTTTCATCGGAGCCACAGGAGAAAGAAGTGATTAGGGTTTTAATAAAGTATGGAAACGAGGAAGGCATATTTATAGGCGAGTCGGAAGATGGAGAAGAGCCGATTAAAGTAACCATGAAACTTGCCGACTTTATTATACAAAGCATGCGGGAAGATGATTTTGCTTTTGATAATGAAACTTGTCGTAAAATTTACGATGACTGCTGTACATTTTTAGATAAAAACTTCCCGATAAATGAAGATTATTTTTTAAGGCATGAAGATTCTGCCATTAGCCAAATGGCAATGACACTGGCCACCGACCAATACAATATGAGCGACTGGAGCAAGAGAAGCATAGGCATTAAAACAGAAAAGGATCAACTAGGCGGTACTGCCGAAAAAGCCGTGTATGCGCTTAAAAGCAGAAAGATAGAAGTAATGATACGCGACTTGCAGGAAACCATAAAGCAACCACTATCTGACGAAGAACTGAACATAATGATTGAGCGCAAACAAAGGCTCGATACCGCCAAGCGTATGTTTAAGATAAGGTTGGGAAGGGTTATTTAGTTTAAACCACTGTTATTTTTCTTTCCTGTAAGTTTGTCTTCTCTGGCAAAAATTTATGTCTAATTCCAACTCGTCTTTTCTAAAGTGGTTCTTCTTTATAATCCTTGCTTTCATTTGGGGCAGCTCGTTCATATTAATGAAACGGGGCCTAGATGTTTATACTCCTTCGCAGGTAGCGGCAATACGTATGGTGGTATCGTTTCTCTTTTTATTACCTTTTGTAATAGGCCATATTAAAGAGATACCTAAAAACAAATGGATATACATTATTATAGCGGGTATGTTGGGCAACGGTATTCCTGCATTTTTATTTACTAAGGCAGAGACCGGACTTTCCAGTTCTGTTGCGGGCATACTTAATTCACTTACTACTGTTTTTGCATTAGTGGTGGGTATCATGTTTTTCAAAATGCAAACCACAGCCTTGAAAATTGTGGGAGTATTCCTTGGCCTTGCTGGTGCTATTTTAACGGTGGTATATAATGCCAAAGGCCATTTCGATGGCAATTATTATTTCAGCATTTATATTATTGTGGCATGTATCTGCTATGCCTTCAACATCAATATTATCAAGACATTTCTGGGTTCTATAAACAGCGTTCAGCTATCAGGTTTTGCTTTATTTGGCGTAGGGCCAATTACTGCTGCATATCTTTTCTCTACCGATTTCCTGCAACGTGTTTCTTCGGGCGGAAAAGCAATAGAAAGCCTTCTTTATGTAGTTCTTTTAGGCGTCTTTGGGACGGGTATTTCGCAAATTATGTTCAACAAACTGCTCAAAACATCAAGCGTATTATTTACAGCATCAATAACCTATTTTATTCCAATAGTGGCAATCCTATGGGGTATACTCGACGGAGAATCGTTGGGTTGGATACAGGTATTTGGCTTTGCAGCCGTAATTGTCGGGGTGTTTCTGATAAATAAGCGTAAAGCTTAGTTCAAAGTTCATAAAGTTTTTAAAGTTCGTAAAGGTATTTTGACTTTCTGCCTTATAAACTTTACAAACTTTCAACTCTTAAACGGTCATTATATCTTGCTCTTTCTTTTCAGCATGCTTATCTGCATGAACAATAAATTCATCGGTAAGGGCCTGGCTCTTTGCTTCACCTTCTTTTACTTCATCTTCCGGTAAACCTTCTTTTAGTAAACCTTTAATGGCTTCATTGGTTTCCTTACGTATGGTGCGTATAGATACTTTGCAGTTTTCAGCTTCGCCTTTTACCTTCTTAACCATTTCCTTCCGGCGTTCTTCAGTAAGCGGAGGTATAGAAAGACGGATTATTTTACCGTCGTTTTGCGGGGTAATGCCCAGGTTAGCTGCCTGCAGAGCCTTATCAATTGCCTCTAGCATGCCACTTTCCCAAGGCTGTATTATAAGTGTGCGTGAATCTTGTGAGTTAATATTTGCGGTATGGCGCAAGGGTGTGCGGTTGCCGTAGTAGTCAACCATAATGTTTTCGAGCATCATAGGGTTAGCCCTGCCCGCACGTATTTTAGCAAGTTCATTTTCTAAATGCACAATGGCCTTTTGCATTTGGTCTTTGGCATCATCTAATATCATTTGCAATTCTTCGTTCATGTTCTAAATGACTTGGTTATTATTGCAAATGTAGAAAAATAGAAGTAATAGTTACTCACGGTTTATTCAATTATCTTTTAATGGTGGCTCCCAATTTTAATTTACCATTATTAATAGAGATAATTTATATTTGCCGCACATTAAAAAACATTGAGTATGAATTTTCCTGACAACCTGAAGTACACTAAAGACCACGAATGGATTAAAGTAAGTGGCAACGAAGCTTACGTTGGTATTACCGAATTTGCACAAGGCGAATTGGGCGATATAGTATTTATTGATATTAATACGGTTGGCCAGGATGTAAAACATGGTGAACTATTTGGAACGGTAGAAGCTGTTAAAACAGTTTCTGACCTGTTTATGCCGGTTGCAGGCAAAGTGCTTGAGTTTAATCCTAAGCTCGAGTCAAATCCTGAACTGGTTAATAAGGACCCTTATGGTGACGGATGGATGGTTAAAATATCGTTAGCCAATGCAAGTGAAGTAGATGGACTTCTTTCTGCTGCCGATTACAAGCAGACGATAGGTCAATAGTCCTTAATTTTATTGTATTTCTTTACAAAAGAAGCACTTACCTTTTTTGAGGAAAAGAATTGAATTATTTTGACCGCTTTCGGTCAAAAAGTGCTAATATTGCATACCTTTTTCATAAAAAGTGCTTAAAGAAGAAACATACGAAGTATCATTAAAAACTATCATTTCAGGTAAAATATCTGACTATATAGTGTTTACTAAGTTCAGGCTGGCATCACTAGTAGTTTTTTCATCAGGTATAGGTTATCTTATTGCGAGTACTTCTCCCATAGACTGGTATAAATTCTGGTGGCTCATTTTAGGTGGTTTCTTAGTCATAGCCTCATCCGGTGGGCTGAACCAGATAATCGAGCGCAATTCAGATAAATTGATGAGTCGTACTGCTGACAGGCCTCTTCCGCAAAACCGTATGAACCTTACTGAAGCATATAGTATTGCCTTTTTGATGGGTATTGCCGGCATTGCTGTATTATGGATCAAGACAAATACTCTTTGTGCCACGCTTTCGGCTATATCATGGGTACTATACGCATTTGTTTATACGCCTTTAAAGAAAAAAACGCCCTGGGCTGTTTTTGTTGGTGCAATTCCTGGTGCTATGTCACCTATGCTTGGCTATATTGCCGCAGGTGCAGGCGATAAAATTGAGTTTTATGCATGGCTGCTTTTTGCCATTCAGTTTATATGGCAGTTCCCCCACTTTTGGGCCATTGCATGGGTAGCCGATGATGATTATAAAAAAGCAGGGTTTCACCTTTTACCTTCTGCCGGAGGTAGAGATAAAACCAGTGCCTTTTTGGTATTGATATTTACTTTCTTTTTAGTCCCTTTTGGAATGTTATCGGGTTTCTTTGGAATGAATGGAACCATATCGGGCATTGTAATTATTACCTGTGGCATGGCTTTTGCGTACCAGGCATATAAACTATATAATGAATGTACGGTAAAAGCTGCCAAACGGCTTATGTTCGGGTCATTTATTTATCTACCGGTAGTTCAGTTGGCTATTTTATTTGGTAAAAACTAATTTCAGTATGGAAGCACAGGTTATGGAAAACGGAAATACATCTGAAACAGCCGGTAAAGACAGAGCAATTAAAATGCTGCTTTGGATAGGCTTAGTAAGTATTGGAATGATGTTTGCAGGGCTTACCAGCGGTTACATTGTTCGCAGGGGTAGCGGTACCTGGCTTACATTTCAAATTCCTTTTCCTTTCTATATAAGTACTGCTATTATACTTATAAGCAGCATAACTATGAATATGGCTATGCAGGCTGCAAAAAAAGGTATTTTATCAGGAATTAGCAGGGCAATATTGCTTACATGGATACTCGGTATTGCATTTGGTGTATGTCAGTTTATGGGTTATAAAGCCCTGGTTGATGAAAAAATATTTTTGGTTGGCACCAATAGCAATGCTTCAGGTTCATACCTGTATGTATTATCATTAGTTCATCTTTGCCACATTATTGGCGGTTTAGTGGCGCTTAGTATTGCCTATGTTAAGTCTGTAAAAAAGAAATATTCGGCTGAAAACTACCTGGGTGTTAAGTTATGTGCAACATATTGGCATTTTCTTGATGGGTTGTGGGTTTACCTGTTTGTTTTTATGCTCCTTTACAGGTGAGAAAAAAAACAGGAATTATGGTTGTCAGAAAGCGAAACTTTTTAATTTTGTGCGCTGATAGGTCAAATTAAATTTTATATATGTCAAATCAAGCTACATTATCATTGCGTAAAGACTGGGACGGAGGCGTATCACCTTTTGGGGTAAGCTATGGCAAGTTGTTCATGTGGTTCTTCCTTGTGTCAGATGCTTTAACGTTCTCAAGTTTACTTTGCGCCTATGGTTTTATGCGCCATAAATTTGCCGGAGACTGGGCCGTGCCGAATAAGGTATTTACTCACTTTCCATTCGTTGAAGGAAGCCATCCGCTTGCTTATGTCGGCTTCATGACCTTTGACCTTATCATGAGTTCGGTTACTATGGTGTTGGCTGTTGAGGCGGGTCACAGGCTTAACCGCAAACAAGTTTCGGTATGGTTATTACTGACTATAATTGGTGGTTTAATATTTGTTGGCTCACAATGCTGGGAATGGTATCACTTCATTGTCGGTGAAGAAAGTGTTCAAGGATATCGTGACTATTTGATGAATGGAAAACATATAATTAATCCGCATTTTCAGGGAGCCAACTTAATAGTTAATGCTTATACTCAGTTACCAACTTTCGGCGACTTCTTTTTCTGTATAACCGGTTTTCACGGGTTCCACGTATTTAGCGGTGTTATAATAAATATTGTAATGCTTATAATGGTGCTGAATGGTGTTATGGATAGAAGGGGCCATTATGAAATGATTGAAAAAGCAGGATTATACTGGCACTTTGTGGATCTTGTTTGGGTATTCGTATTTACATTCTTTTACTTACTGTAATAATCAACGTATTAAAATAAACGCGTATGGATTTTTTTGAAGAATATAAGGGTTATCCGAATTACGAGAAAGCAGCTATACATGATGAGGCCCATGGAAAGCCGGTAAGGAAGAAATTATGGATGGTGTTTTGGATAATGCTCATAATAACTATAGGAGAGTTGATTATTGGTTCTCAATTCAATTTTACTGAAATTAATAAGGAGTATACTTTCATATTTCTTACACTGGTAAAGGCCTTTTTTATTGTATGGGTATTTATGCACCTTGGCGATGAAAGGAGAGCAATGAAATATGCTATAATTGCGCCATATACCTTATTTATATTTTACCTGGCATTTATGGCAATAACCGAAGGTGTTTACTCTAAGGTTATACGTGATGCCCTTGTTACGGTGGTGTTACACCAGTAGGCCTTGAAAAAAGCGCTGACATTACTATTTATATTAGTATTCCCATCAGCCATTTATGTTTTTTTTACTGCAGGTAAGGCAAAGTCCTTTATAAGACTTGAGTACTTTGGCCCTAAAAAACCAATTTGCATTAATGAAAATGGCAAAGTAAAAACCGATACCGCTTTTTACCAGGTTCCCGGCTTTAATTTATATAACCAGTTTGGTAAACAAGTTAATTCCTCTGTATTTAAAGGTAAAATATGGGTGGCTTATTTTGTGCATTTGCATGATGCTGAAAAGGCTCCTTCAATGGCGGTTTTAATGAACAGGATTGAAGAACGTACCGATTTGGATACTGCTTTACAACTGGTTACTTTCACCCTCGACTCGGAAAGTGTAAAAGGTATGCAAGACTATGCAACAACTGTACACGCAGGTAAAAAACGCATTTTTTTTAGTGAAAATGCACAAACACTTAATAACCTTGCAGTAGAAGGCTTTTATAAGCCCGTTGCTTCGCACGATACTATTGGCTTTAACCAGTTTTTCCTTATTGATAAGGAAAGCCATATACGTGGAATATATAATGGATTAAGAGTGAAAGAAATAGATAAACTTGTGGATGAAATAGGTATGATGGAAGCAGAGTATTTTTTGAAAAAGGAGATAAAAGAAGAGAAGGAAGGTAAAGCCAAAGACAAGGATGCGATTTAAATTATAATTTTGTGCCATGACAGATAAAACTTTGTTCCGGATAATTTTTGGTATAACCATTGCTGTAGTAGGGTTAGTTATAATACTTAACCTTATACCTAAGCCACATACTTTACCCGATATATTGAAGCATTGCCCTATGTTAAATGCAGTACTTAATGGCACATGTACAGTTCTGCTTATCTCTTCTTATTTTGCTATCCGTAATAAAAAAGTGAAATTACACCGCACCCTTAACATTACGGCATTTACCCTTTCGGCTATATTTCTGCTTAGTTATTCTGCATATCATGCATTTGCATCAGAAACACATTTTGGCGGTGATCCGACAGTAAAATACATTTACTTTTTTATTCTTATTTCACATATAATACTTGCCGCCCTAGTTTTGCCTTTAGTCCTGCTTACTTTCTATCGGGGCCTTAGTAACGATATTGTAAAGCACCGCAAAATTGCCCGTTGGGCTATGCCTATATGGCTTTATGTAACAACTACAGGGGTAGTAGTGTACCTTATGATATCTCCATACTACCAATTCTGAGTTTTTTGTAACTTCGTAGCATGAAAAACATCAGAAGATTATTTTTCTCTTTTGTAATTGTACTGCTTCCATTATGGTCGTCGGCTCAATGCTCTGTTTGCACAGCTGGCGTGCAGTCTAATGCGAATACCGGCGGCGGGATAGGTAAAACAATTAACTCAGGCATATTGTACCTGCTCACTATAACTTATTTGGTTTTCACTTTTGCAGCAGTTTACTTCTTTCGCGAGCATATTAAATACTACTCTAAGGTAGCAGTGCAGCGTATGCGAATGTTTATAGCTTCTCTCTAAACTGCTTACACAGGGAGGAGCCACAATCACCTTCTTATTTGAATATAGAAGTTACGCTAAGCAATAGGGCAAAAACCCTTATAATTAACTACTTTTGTAAACTTTAAATTTAAGCAATACCAATTATGGCAAGAATACTGACAGGCATACAGAGCACAGGTATTCCTCACCTTGGCAATATTTTAGGGGCAATTAAGCCGGCTATTGATATGTCGAATGATGCTAAGAATGATTCATTCCTTTTTATAGCCGATATGCACTCGCTTACTGCTATTAAAGATGCCGGTGTACTAAGAGAAAATACCTATACCGTTGCTGCTGCGTGGCTTGCTTGCGGGCTCAATACTGATAAAACAGTTTTTTATCGCCAGTCCGATATTCCTGAAGTGTGTGAACTTACATGGTATTTGAATTGTTTCACTCCTTATCCAATGCTGGCCAATGCGCATTCGTTTAAAGATAAACTTGATAGGTTGTCGGAAGTGAATGCAGGTGTGTTCATTTACCCGGTGTTAATGACTGCGGATATTATTTTATACGATGCCAATTTTGTTCCGGTTGGGAAGGATCAGCAACAACACCTTGAAATGGCACGTGATATAGCATCTGCATTTAACCGCCAATGTGGTGACACATTTGTGGTGCCTGAAGCAATGATAAATGAACAAGTCATGATCATTCCCGGTACTGATGGGCAAAAGATGAGTAAATCGTATAACAATACCATTAACATTTTCTTACCCGAAAAGGATTTGAAGAAAAATGTAATGAAGATTGTTACCGATGCCAAAACAGTTGAGGAGCCTAAGAATCCCGATACATGTAATGTGTTCAAATTGTATACCCTCTTGGCAGCAAAAGATAAAATAGAGGAAATGCGCAATAATTACCTGCGTGGCGGCATGGGTTACGGGCAAGCAAAAGAAACTTTGTTTGTTACTATAATGGAGAAGTTCGGTAAGGAAAGAGAGCTGTATAATCACTATATGAATAATATAGATGAGTTAGATAAACAGCTTAAAGTTGGAGCAGATAAAGCAAGGGTTGTCGCACACATTACATTAAAACGGGTACGAAAGGCTTTAGGATATTCATAATTGATTGTTTTAGATTTTCTATAAAAAGAAAAATATGTCAATAGAAAAAGAATTAGAAAAACGGATACTTGTGATAGATGGTGCAATGGGCACCATGATTCAGCGGTATAAACCGACTGAGGAAGATTATCGCGGGGAGCGTTTCAAAGATTATAAATTTTCGGTAAAAGGCAACAACGATCTTTTCTCTATCACCAAACCACAGATGATAGAAGAAATTCATACTGCTTATTTAGAAGCAGGCGCCGACATTATTGAAACTAATACATTTAATGCAAATCCATTATCGTTGGCTGATTATCATATGGAGGATTTGACCTATGAGTTGAACCTGGAATCAGCAAAGATTGCGAGGAAAGCCGTAGATGATTATGTTAAGAAACATCCGGGCAAACCAAAATTTGTTGCAGGAGCATTAGGTCCGACAAATAAAACGGCTTCACTTTCACCCGATGTAAACGATCCGGGATACAGGGCAGTTAGTTTTGATGATGTTGCAAATGCGTATACCGAGCAAATAAAAGGTCTGGTTGATGGCGGTGTAGATGTTCTATTGGTGGAAACTATCTTCGATAGTTTGAATGCAAAGGCCGCATTATTTGCCATTGAAACTTATTTCGAGAAAGCCGGGAAACGTTTGCCTATAATGGTTTCGGTAACTATTACCGATGCTAGTGGAAGAACACTTTCTGGTCAAACCGTAGAAGCATTCCTTACTTCGGTAAGACATGAGAACTTATTAAGCATTGGTTTGAACTGCGCCTTAGGAGCAAAAGAAATGAGACCATACCTGGAAGAAATGTCTCAGAAAGCACCGTATTACGTAAGTTGCTACCCTAATGCGGGCTTACCTAACCAGTTTGGCGAATATGACGAGACACCTGAAACTATGTGTACTCTTGTAACCGATTTTTTAAAGAATGGCTTTATAAATATTGTTGGCGGGTGCTGCGGTACAACACCCGATCATATTAAGGCAATTGCCCACGCTGCATCTATTGCAACGCCTCGTAAAAAACCGGTGGCAGATACTTCATTCCACTTGAGCGGATTGGAAGCTGTTACTCTTTTCCCGGGTAGTAATTTTATGAATATAGGGGAGCGTACCAATATTACAGGCTCAAAGAAATTCTCGCGTTTTATTACTTCCGGCGATTATGAAGGTGCGCTTGCGATAGCACGTGATCAGGTTGAAGGCGGTGCGCAGGTTATAGATATAAATATGGATGAGGCCATGATAGATTCAAAAGCTGCCATGGTGAAGTATTTAAATCTTGTTGCGGCTGAGCCCGATATTGCCCGCTTGCCTATAATGGTTGATTCTTCGAAATGGGAAGTTATTGAAGCGGGATTAAAATGCCTGCAAGGCAAGGGTATTGTTAATTCTATCAGCTTAAAAGAAGGCGAAGAAGCATTTAAAGAACACGCACGAAAGGTTAAGAAATATGGTGCTGCAACGGTTGTTATGGCTTTTGATGAAAAAGGCCAGGCTGATACATTAGAGCGCAGAAAAGAAATATGCAGAAGAGCATATGATATCTTAACTAAAGAAGTTGGATTTCCTCCCCAAGATATAATTTTCGATCCGAATATATTTCCTGTGGCTACAGGCATGGAGGAACATAAACGCAATGCAATCGATTTTTTTGATTCCACAAAATGGATAAAAGAGAATTTGCCTTTTGCTAAAGTAAGCGGCGGTGTTAGTAATGTATCTTTCTCTTTCCGTGGTAACGATACTGTTAGGGAAGCTATACATTCTGCATTCCTATACCATGCTGTAAAAGCAGGCATGGATATGGGTATTGTAAACCCCGGCATGTTGCAGATTTATGATGAAATACCGAAGGACTTACTTATTCTGGTGGAAGACGTATTATTGAACCGCACAGAGGATGCTACCGAAAAACTTTTGAATTATGCTGAGACAGTAAAGTCGGCTGGTAAGAAAATTGAAAAGGATGAAGAGTGGAGAAAGTTGCCGGTAAAAGAGCGCCTTGCGCATGCTTTGGTAAAAGGCATCACCGATTACATTGATCAAGATACCGAAGAAGCTCGCAAATTATATGCTAAATCGCTGGAGGTGATTGAAGGCCCCTTGATGGATGGCATGAGTATTGTAGGTGATCTGTTTGGTTCCGGTAAAATGTTTTTGCCTCAGGTTGTTAAGAGTGCACGGGTAATGAAGAAATCTGTTGCGTACTTAACTCCTTTTATGGAAGCTGAGAAATCGGAAGGCGCTGCGGCAGTAGGTAAAATATTAATGGCTACTGTTAAAGGCGATGTGCACGATATTGGCAAAAATATTGTAGGTGTTGTGTTAGGTTGCAATAACTATAGGGTTATTGACATGGGTGTGATGGTCCCTTGCGAGAAAATATTGGAAGAAGCCATAAAAGAAAAAGTAGATATTATTGGTGTGAGCGGACTGATAACCCCATCGTTAGATGAGATGGTGCATATAGCCAAGGAAATGAAAAGATTAAATCTTAACATTCCATTGCTTATTGGTGGGGCTACAACTTCTAAAATACATACTGCAGTTAAAATAGCACCGGAGTATGACTTTCCTGTTATATATGTGAATGATGCATCACGTTGTGTGAATGTAGCCAGCAGCTTATTGTCGGAAAGTAAGCCTGAGTATGTTGAGAAGATAAGCCAGGAATATGAAAGCCTGCGCAAACAACATCAAAATAAGCAAGCACAGGACAAGTATATAAGCCTGGCCGAAGCGCGTGCCAATAAGTTTAAAACCGATTGGAATACGGCTGAAATAATAAAACCAAGTGTTATCGGTAATAAGGTATTTACAAATTATCCTTTGGCCGAAATTGCTAAGTATATTGACTGGACGCCTTTCTTTCATGCATGGGAGATGAAAGGCAGCTACCCTAAAATTTTCAGTGACCCTGAACGCGGACAAGAAGCGAAAAAACTTTTTGACGATGCCCAGAAAATGCTGGAGAAGATAATTGTTGGAAAGTGGTTATCCGCAAATGCGGTTATCGGGTTTTATCCTGCCAATACAATTGGTGATGACGATATTGAGATTTATACTGATGATACACGCAAGAATGTAAAAACAATTTTCCATTCACTGCGTCAACAAACTAAAAAAGCAGAAGGGCAGAATAATGTTGCACTTGCTGACTTTATTGCTCCTAAGGAAAGTGGCAAGAAAGATTATATAGGTGGCTTTGCTGTTACAGCAGGTATAGGTATAGAGAAGTGGATAAAGAAATTTGAAAGCGAACATGATGATTATAGTAGCATAATGATAAAAGCATTGGCAGATAGACTTGCTGAAGCATTTGCTGAATTGATGCACGAGAAAGTGAGAAAAGAAATTTGGGCTTATGTACCTGACGAAAAACTAAGCGGAGAAGAACTGATAAAAGAAGAATACCGGGGTATTCGCCCTGCACCGGGGTATCCTGCCAGCCCTGATCATACAGAGAAAACATTGCATTTTAATTTACTTGAAGTAAAAAGGAACACCGGCATTGAATTGACAGAAAGCATGGCGATGTATCCTACCGCCGCTGTGAGTGGCTTGTATTTTGCTCATCCGGGTTCGCATTATTTTGCATTAGGCAAAATAAATAAAGAGCAATTGGAAGATTATGCCCGTCGCAAAGGCATGAGTATTGAAGAAGCTGAAAAATGGATGAGGCCTAATTTAAGCTACGCTTAATTGGCTTCCGGTGCAATTACCTTCAATGTTTTAGGCGCTACCTCAACTTTAATTTCATCAGCGATTCCACCGGGTTCTCCATCATAATGTACACATAATGGAGTATGCTTGTCTACATTACGGATTATAATGCTCTTGCCCCTTATAGCGTGCATATAAGGAGAACTATTGAGCGACCAGCCGAATAGGCGGAAAGCCAATATGGGTGCTATAAAAATCGGGAATGGTTTTAAAATGCAAACATCTAATAAGCCATCTCGTGTAGATGCCTTGGGGGCTATGTGTGCATTATTGCCATATTGACTACCATTGGCAATGCTTATAAGAAATGCTTTTTCTCGCGTAGTTTTTCCATCCACAGTAATATCATATTCTGCAGGCTTGTAGCTGAAATAGTTTGATATGGCTAAAGAAACGTAGGTGAAGAAACCTCTTTTTTTGCTTTTAGAAAATTGATTTGCAACCTCG
>Ga0206875_1030_pt1 | contig 42754 bp, 37 predicted proteins | sample Alteio_BWOrgCont_9_FD_152616 | JGI IMG/M metagenome (GOLD analysis project Ga0206875, IMG submission 152616) | Enriched cells from forest soil in Barre Woods Harvard Forest LTER site, Petersham, Massachusetts, United States -... | ecosystem: Environmental > Terrestrial > Soil > Temperate forest > O... | reverse complement strand
CATAAAGCCGCATTGAGCATTTGAACGGCCGATAAGGCCGATAAATGCTAATGACAATAAGTAGAGTTGTTTTCTTTTCATGATAGTTTTTTTAATAAAATTGTATTCTGTTATTTTGCGCAAAGTATCAGGGGAGCGCTTTTTTACGAGCGCAAAAGAAATCAACACGGATTTACTCAGTGTTAAGTTAATGTTAATAATAGCCTTATCTAAATAGTTTAAGCAGTTATACTACCAATTAAATGCCTCTATAATAATTGGAAACCAAATGAATATGCAGCATTTATTGTCTCATGTTATTTTATTGTTAATAATGGTGTAAATAAAAAATTAACAATTACATAACATATAATACTAAACTAAAGCTTGACAGATATATAATATTGCGAACTATAAAATTTTCTTTCAACTTTTAACCCTGATAAAATGAAAAAGATTACGCTATCATTATTACTGCTCTGTTTATTTGGGAGCATTTATACATTACAAGCACAATATGTTGGCAAGCCCCCGGCACACGTTATATTTATTTTAGAGGAGAATTATTCTTACGCCAAAATTATTGGTTCATCCTATGCGCCAACATTTACATGGCTCTCCAAACAATCATACGTGGCAAATTTAACTAATGATTATGCCATTACCCATCCGAGCGAACCAAATTATCTGGAGCTATTTTCCGGCTCCAATCAAGGCGTAACTACTGACGAAATAGGTCCTGACGCATCGGCGCCATTTAGCGATTGCAATATGGCTTCTTCAATGATTCAGAAAGGTTATACTTTTAAAGGATACTCTGAAACCCAGCCTTCTGTAGGATGGTATTCTACAAATAGTGGCAATTATGTTACAAAGCATTGCCCATGGATAAATTGGGTAGGTGGAAGCAACGCCGATTCTGTTCCTATAAAAGACATGCTGCCATTTGCCCCTATAGGTACTTATTATCCTGATTCGACCCATTATTCTACATTGCCAACCTTGTCATGGGTAATTCCTAACCTGGTAGATGACATGCATGACCCCTACACTGCTTCTACTGCAATTTCTAACGGAGATGCATGGTTTAAAACAAATATGATGCCTTTAGTGCGTTGGGCTTCTAATCCCGCCAACAATACAGTGGTTATAGCCATTTGGGATGAAGATGATGGTTCAGCAAGTAACAACATTCCTCTTTTAATTTGCAGTGGCTTAGTAAAAGGCGGAACTTATACCACTCCAAAAACCAATCATTACAGCGTTTATAAAATGATTGAAGAGATGTATGGTATTACCCCCCAATGCGGCTCAAGCGCCACTGCTACGGATATAACTTCAAATTTGTGGAATGCTGTTTATACAGGAGTAAATACAGTTAATGAGCCTGTTGACCAGGTAAACACCTGGCCCGTTCCTGCAAAAGATGAATTGAATATGAATATTATTTCAAGCACGGAAGGAAAGGCCAGCATAGGAATATATGATATTACAGGCAGATTGGTTAAACAAATGCCTGCTCAATTGAAAACCGGCGATAATAATTTTATTATTGGCACCAGCGATATTTCAAATGGTGTTTATTTCCTTAACATTACAGGAGATAAAATAAATATCTGCAAAAAAATTGTCGTTGGCAAGTAATTGCATTTTATAACAAAAAAACATTATAGAAAAAAGAGGGCTTGGCTCTCTTTTTCTGTTTCTGGAAAGCAAGAAAACATAACAATTCCTTAATATCTCTTCTTGAGGCTAACACTTGTTAGATATGTAATATTGCAACGCAAAATAATTAATCTTTTTAACCCTGAAAATGAAAAAGACTACCTTACTTAAAATTATATCTTGTTTATTAATGGGCAGCTATGCTTTACATGCCCAGCCACCCACGCACGTTGTTTTTGTAATAGAAGAAAATTATGCTTACGCTAAAATTATTGGCTCCGCATATGCTCCAACATTTACATGGCTTTCGAAACAATCATACGTAGCTAACTTTACTGATTGTTATGCTATTACCCATCCGAGCGAACCTAATTATCTCGAACTATTTTCAGGTTCTAACCAAGGTGTTTTATTTGATGAATCCGGCCCCGATTCCAAAGCCCCTTTCTGCGATTGCAACCTGGCCTCTTCGTTAATTCAAAAGGGGTATACTTTTACAGGATATTCAGAAACCCAGCCTTCGGCGGGTTGGTACCAATCAGATGCAGGCGAATTCGTTACCAAGCATTGCCCCTGGATAAATTGGGTGGGTGGTAGTTGCGCTGATTCTGTTCCGATTAAAGATATGCTGCCGTTTGCACCGGTGGGAACTTACTTCCCGGATTCTAATCATTACGGTACACTTCCAACCGTATCATGGGTAATACCTAACCTGGTTGATGATATGCACGATCCTTCTACTGCATCTGTTGCAATCCCTAATGGAGATGCATGGTTTAAAACAAACATGATGCCTTTGGTGCGTTGGGCTGCAAATCCTGCAAACAATACTATTGTTATTGCAATTTGGGATGAAGATGATTATTCAGCAAGTAATAATATTCCTTTTCTTATTTGTGGCGGAAATGTAAAAGGCGGAAATATTACTTCTCCGAAAATCAATCATTACAGTGTGTTGAAGATGGTTGAGGATATGTATGGGTTAACTGAATGTGGTTCCAGTTCTGGAGCAACAGCTGTTCCGAGTTTTTGGGTTGGTATAAATTCAATCAATCAGCCAGCTAATGATGTTAAAACCTGGCCTGTTCCTGCAACTGATGAATTAAATATGAATATTACTGCATCTTCCGAGAACAAAGCGAAAATTGGGTTATATGATATTACAGGCAGGTTAGTGAAAGAAATGTTGACCGAATTAAAACCGGGAGATAATAACCTTACTATCAATACCAGTGATATTTCAAATGGTGTTTACTTCCTGAATGTTACAGGGGATAAGATAAATGTCTCAAGGAAAGTTGTAATTGGTAGGTAAGCCGTGCATATATCAATAAATGTATATATAATCTTAGTGTTATATATATATTGAATTATCTAAAAGTTTATAGAGAATCAAATTCTTGAATTATGAAAATCAAAAAAATATTTATATTATCTGTTGCTTTATTGACTTATAGTGTTTCAAATGCGCAGTTTGCCGATTATAAAAACTATCCTGTAACTATAGCGCCACATGAATCTGCTGATTCAACACGCGGGCATTTTTGGGGCTACATGTTTGGCAGTTATTATACCAAATTGCATGCCGATTCAGTAGGGCAGGGATACAGCCAATATTCCCAGTTGCCAAAGGGGTCCAATGCATTTTCACTTCAACGCTTATATCTTGGTTATGATTATTTTTTCAATAAGCAGTTTTCGGCACATGTTGTTATGGCTCACGAAGAAAATGCGGACGATGCATATACAACTTCAATAACTGTAGACCAGAAAAATAACAGGATATTTTACCTGAAATATGCGAACATAGAATGGGACAATATATTTAAAGGATCTAAACTTTCTGTAGGTTCTATTACCACACCTTCATTTGCTATTACCGAAGAGCCTTTTTGGGGTTACCGTTCAATAGACAGAACTATAATGGACATGAAAGGCATTACAGGTTCTTATGATTTGGGTGCAAATTTAGGTGGTAAGATCTGGAGTAAGAAAGATGATATGGGAATTGAAAATGCATGTATAGGCTACAACTTTATGGTTGGTAATGGCCTTGGTGCAGTACCTGATAACGCAGCTTTTTTAAATTACTATACAGTTTGGAAGAAATACTATGGTGATTTGTATGTGAAACTTCTTAATGACAAACTTGTTCTTGACCTGTATGGCGACGGGCGGACCCTGGGATGGACTCCTATACCCGGTTATGCACATGATTTGCACCAATATTACCTTACCGGCAGAGTTTTTCTTGGTTATAAAACTAAGAACTTTAACATAAGTGCTGAGTATTTTAAACAAATACAAAAAAGCATGTTAGCCGAAGTAAGCGGGCCCGGTGTTCCGGCGCAGGGAGATACTGTTGATAATATCCAAACCGGTTTTTCGATTATGGCAGCAGCAGTTTTAATCAGAGATAAGAATACAGGTGCTCCTAAATTAAGCATATTTGCCAGGTACGATGGGTTCAATCCTGATCTTAACTATAACCCGAATGTTTTTTACCAGCCAGGTGGACTTACTGTCAATAGTGTTCCCTATGATCTGGCTAATCCAATTACCGAATCATATTATGTAGTTGGATTTGATTTTCAGCCCATAAAGCAAATACACTTTATGCCTAATATCTGGTATGATGGAATTACAAACCGGAACAATAATCTTACAGCTCTGGAGAAATCTGATTACGACTTAGTAGCGCGTATTACATTCTACTATCAGTTCTTTAAGAACTAGCTATTCGTCTTCATATATTATATATTTGTAACTCATTATCCCTGGTATGAGAAATAAAGTATTTTGTTTCCTGGTAACTTTTACTGTGTTTTTTTCTGTTAAAGCACAAACATGGACTCCTGTAGGTACAGGTATTACTGGAATAAGTGTTAACACTACGTGGTCATTATTTGCCTACGATTCTGTACTATATGCCGGTGGTTGGTTCGATAGCGCCGGTGGAGTAAATGCAAATGATATTGCGCAATGGAACGGCACAAATTGGGCTACAATTGGTACTGGTTCGAGCGGGTATATAAATGCAATGGCATCATATAAAGGTAATTTGTATGCGGGTGGTTTATTTGATACCATTGGTGGTATAGTGGCCCATAACATTGCTATGTGGAATGGCTCCGTTTGGGCTCCGGTTGGAAAGGGAATAAAAACTGTTCAATATGGGCCATATACAATGGCTGTATATAATGGAAACCTGTATGTAGGTGGTTCATTTGATAGTGTTGATGGTAAACTTATGTATGGAATTGCACAATGGGATGGCACAACCTGGTCAGCAGTTGGTACAGGTATATATGCTAAAGATGAGGAAGATGGTGTGTTTGCCATGACTGTTTATAACGGAGAATTGTATGTTGCAGGTGGTTTCGATAGTGCAGGCGGCCTTCCCGTTGTAAGCGAAATGGCAAAATGGAACGGTACAAAGTGGTCGAATATTAATGGTTATACAAATGGAGCCATTAGTGCACTGGCTGTATATAATGGAAATCTTTATGCCGGCGGCTGGTTAGATACTCTTGGTGGAATAGCCGCAAATAGCATAGGTATGTGGAATGGTACAACATGGTCAGCGCTTGATTCAGGTTTATATGGTGAGCCCGGCGGGTCGCAGGTAAATGCATTGGCCGTGTATAATGGAGAACTCTATGCCGGTGGCTATTTCGATACAATAAATAACAGGTATGTTAATTGTATAGCAAAATGGAATGGTTCAGTTTGGACACCGGTTGGCTCCGGCATAAGCAATGGCGGTTCAGTTAATACAATGGTAGTTTTTAATAATTCATTATATGTAGGTGGGGGATTTGATAGTGCCGGCGGTGTATATGCAAAAAATATTGCCATGTGGACATACCCTGAATCTGTAAATGAAATTTCGGATAATAATAATATTGCAGTTTACCCTAACCCGGCAAATGATAGGTTAAGTATTGAAATGAATACTATTAATAATAGCATGCAATACACAATATATGATGAACTTGGCCGGCAAATTGAATTAGGTAAATTACCTTCAGCTAAAAATAATGGCATAGATATAAGCACATACCCTCCCGGGATTTACATGATATCGGTAACCACTGCAACTAATAAAAGATATACTGCTAAGTTTATTAAGGATTAATATTCTGTAAATCAATACAGTATTCCTGTTTTATCATAAAAAAGTCAATATTTCTATTGCTTTTTCAATAGTAATCTTTACATTTACTTAATGTTTACGTAATATTTGCGTAACATAAAATTAACTTTAATCATTTAAACCCTGAAAAAATGAGAAAGATTACCTTGTTTTTATTTGCCTTGTGTTTACTAGCAGGTGTTAATTCCTTGTATGCGCAGCTACCAAAGTATGACCATGTAATAATAGTAATGGAGGAAAACTATTCGTATGTTCAAATAATTGGCACCACGAACGCACCTGTTCTTACTGCTTTATCAAAGACTAAGTATACGGCCAATTTCACAAATTCATATGGTAATTCACACCCTAGTGAACCTAATTACCTCGAGTTGTTTTCAGGCTCAAACCAGGGCGTAACTACAGATATTGTTGGCCCTGCTTCAAATGCACCTTTTAACGATTGCAATATGGGTTCATCGCTTATTGCTGCAGGATATTCATTTATCGGTTATGCGGAAAGTCAACCTTCTGTAGGTTGGACAAAAGGTACATCGGGCAACTATTACACCAAGCATTGCCCTTGGATAAACTGGATGGTTGGCGCAACTTCTGATTCTATTCCGATTAATTCTGATTTGCCTTATTCAAGTTTTCCTGACTCTCTTCATTACAGTAACCTGCCAACAGTTTCATGGGTAATACCCAATATTGTAGATGATATGCACAACCCTACCGGATCAAGTACAGCTATTCAAAATGGTGACGCATGGTTTAAAAAAAATATTATGCCTTTGGTTAGATGGGCAGTAACGCATAATACCCTTGTAATTACAACCTGGGATGAAGATGATAATCTTCATAGTAATAACATTGCTACACTTTTCAGCGGTTCAAATATAAATGGTGGCACTTATAGTACACCAACATTTACCCACTATGATGTGTTGCGTACCATTGAAGATATGTATGGTTTGCCTTATTGCGGTTCCAGCTCAACAGCTGCTGACATTACGGGCATGTGGAATATCACTACATCAATAATTCCTGAAACCATAGTGAGCAATAGCGTTGCTATTTGGCCGGTACCTGCAAAAGGGCAATTGAATATGAAGATCACTACTAACGCGGCAGATAAAGCACATATTAGTATAAGTGATATTACCGGAAGAGTGGTTAAGCAAGAAAATACGGATTTAAAATCTGGCGACAACTCAATTGACCTAAATATTGAGGGTTTTGCTAACGGAATTTACTTTGTAAACATTAATGGCACAGCATTGAATGTTTGCAGAAAGGTTGTGGTGCAGAATTAAATTTCGATATTCTTTAAAAGGCTGTAAGGTATTACTTTACAGCCTTTTCTTTTTAATCCTTGAATGTCTTTGGGACTTTAGGATCAGTAACAAGAATATAATCTCCGAGGCTTTTGTACTGGCTCCAATTAATGTTTGGAAAATTGTCATCAGATGTACTTGAGACTATCAATATTTTTGCTTTAGGGCTGTATTTCTTTAATTGCGTAACAACTGCATAGCCTTCTTCACTATGGAATCTGCCATTAACCTGCATTACTTTTTTCTGAGGATGCGTTTTCATATATTCTGAAATGGAGTAGGCCATAGTGGCATCCCATAACGATTGCGCTACTACCAAGTCGAATGACATCATGGGCATTGGTGGCATAATAGTCTTTGCTGTATCATTTTTTGATTGAGTGCTTGGCGCCATTGTATGCCCCGACATTTCCTGCAGTTTCTCGTAGTATTTGCCGGTAGCAGTATCATAGGGTAGAGGAGCAAAGTATTTTTTTGATGTTTCAGGAAGAAGCTCTAATCCTTTCTCTCCTTTTCTTCCTGCAATATTGGTGTAACGACTTGGTGAATTGGCACAAACTACATCTAAATGATTTGTTTTTGCAAATTCAACCATCGGGCGATAGTCTCTGTAATTGCTCCAAACTCTGGCATCTTTCTTGAAATCTTTTTCGCGTATATAACCAGTAAGGTATTCGTTCATTACTCCCTGTATATCCCTATCGAACATTTCCATAGATAAAGCCATGGCGCTATTATACTTGTTATACAAGAGCATTAATAATGTTTTCTCTGCATAATGTGTTACTGAGTCATTGTGTTCTTCACCATAAAACACTACATCATAATTCTGCATGTCGGTAACAACATCCTGCATACTTACTTCCCTGCCCGACTTCACAGAATAAATGCGGTAGTTCTTTTCTGAGAGACCTTTTGAAGTATCAGTCTGCGCAGATAAAATTACAGAAGTGAAAATGAAAAATGAAAATGCAATAAGCCGATCATTCATATTTTTCAACTTAATAAACCACTATCTTTTTCTCGGCTTTAGAATTATGTCCATCTATAGTCAGGAAATAAACTCCTTTACCATAACCTGACATATTAATGCTGCCTGTATATTGTCCTGCCGAATATATGTTCTCTGTATAAACCGTTTGCCCAAGCACATTAATAATATGCAGGTTATAATCGCCTATAGGGAAATCAAAAACTAATTGTAAGTTTCCATTGGTAGGGTTAGGGTATAATCCTGCTTCAGTGTTCAATGAAATTTCATTTATACCTGAAACCGCAGTTACCGTAAATGCCCCTGTATCTGACGAACAACCATATTGGTTAGTAATTATTACAGAGTAAACTCCGAATGGTAAAGATGGAGATTGGGTATAGGTACTTGATGTGGCACCTGCTATTGGTGTACCAGTATAAAACCATTGATATGAAGATGCAGATGTATTGCATGTAAGTACTTGCAGCGCTTGTGTAATAACTGGCTTAGCCGGATCAGGATTTACTGTTATGTATCCTGTTTTTGTAAGCGAATTATTACCTATTGCGTTAGTTGCCGTTAATGAAACAGAATACGTACCTGCGGTGGAATAAACCACGACAGGGTTTTGCATTGTTGACGTTGCCGGATTCCCATTCTGGAATGTCCATGCCCAACTGGTAGGCTGGCCCGAAGAAGAGTCGGTAAACTGCACGGTATCGTGTATGCAATAGGTGGTAGGGTATGCTGTAAACATAGCTGTAGGTGCCACAGTAGGAGGAGTCCAATGTGGTGTTGCCCATGTTCCTCTGCCAAAAGTAGCGGCTCTTAATGTATGTGTTGGGTTAAACATGGCTAACTGTAATACAACTACGTTTGGTAAACCTGCACTGTAGTTTACCCAGCCTTTAGTAATAGTATCTCTGTAATAAACTCCACAATCCATGCCAATGTATATGCCATTTGCAGTGCCACTTTCATAGAGAATGCAATTCACAGGTAAGTTAGGTAATCCTGCAGATATATTTGTCCATGTAGGTGTTGCAGTGTTTCCGTTGGCCGAATAAAATACCTTAACGCTGTCATTGTATCCTGAGAATGTAACCCATACCTGTGCAGGGTTTTTAGTATTAACAGCTATAGCACTTAATGCTGCGCTGTTAGCAGGTAATCCGTTTGTAATATTTGTCCATGTAGGTGTACCCACATTTATGTTCGAAGTAAATTCTATGATGCTTGTTCCTAAAGAGTCATACCCGCCCGCATAAACATTATTATTGTTTGATGAATCAATTGCTATGGCAGAAATTTCACTCAAGCTATCGGCACCACCCCAGGTACTTTTCTGTACCCAGTTGTTGCCCTGGTTGGTTGACTGGTAAACATCAGAGAAGCCACAATAAATAGTATTAGGTGTAGCCGGATCTTCTAAAAACTCAGTAACCCATGGACCGGTATTAGGTAAGCCTGTTGTTATTGAACCAAAACCCGTGCCGCCAATATTGGCATATAATGAGCCCATTGGATAAGAAGCATATTGGTTATTGTCATTAGTGTAATCAATAAAACATAAAGTTCCGTCTCCGCCAACTACTTGCGACCAGGAGGTACTACTTGCAGCAGATTGATTGGTACCATTATCCTGCCATCCTGTTAAGAATAATGAAGAGGTTAGCTGAGAATTACCTATTCCATATTGTTGGGCAATACTCAGGTTATTATTAAGGTCTAAAGTTGTAGCGGTGGTAACTGGAAGTTGAACTTTAAATACACCTCCATCGCATCCCACAATAAAGTATTTTCCACCACCTGGTTCAAAATTTATATGATGTATATCGGCATGTACATAAGGGTTGTTGTTCCATGAAGTAATATCTTTCTTCCCGAAGCTAACACCAGCATTAGCCGATGCCCAAATATCAACTCCGCCAATTAACAGGCTATCCTTATTGGTAGGAGAAACTGCAATAGATAAATCGTACCATGCTTGTCCTGTTCCTTTATCACTGCCATTATTATTCCAGCCCATTGGGTTTACCGATAAGGCACTGGTAGATTGTGCATTAAAAGTATTTCCTCCGTCGGTGGATAAATATATTCCATCGAAACCACCTGCTTTTACAACACCAGCTAAAATGTATACATATTGCGAATCGGCAGGAGTAACGCCTATTTCAAGCCTGTCTCCCGAATTCCACCCACCTGTAATTTGTGTAAATGATGTCCCGTAGTTATTCGAACGCCAGAATGTTCCGTCGAAACCGGAAGCAAATACAACATCGGTGTGATTTGCCATAAATTCAACATCGCGTATATCATGACCAGGAATAACATTGGTCCATAGTTGACCACTATTAGAAGAATAATATAACCCTACAGTAGATGCTGCAAAAATTACTGAAGTATCTTTAGGGCTAAGCAATAATTGCTGAATAGTAGTAGCCGATGGCCCTGTTGAAGGTAATTGTAAATACAGTCCGGTGGGGTTCCATGTATTTCCTCCATCGGTAGTTTTTAAAACACCTACCGTACTAGGTGTAGATCCTGCATATCCTCCGTCTCCATCACCCATGGCAATATATTGCACATTAGTATTAAGTGGATTAATGGCAATATCATCTACCGCTAGGTCTATTAAATGATCGGTATTGGTTGTCCAGCTTGCTCCTCCATTGGTGGTTTTCCAAAGCCCCCCGGAAGGGGTACATGCAAATATAGTATTGGTGTTCCCTGGCATAAACCTTACATGGTTTACCCTACCAACACCTGCTAAATTAGAATCTCCAATGCTGCCTATATAATTCCAGCTCGATGTGGCTTCGGTACGTTTGGTGCTTTTTTTGTTGTTAAGGTCGGCGAGGTAGTTGTTGTATTCTTTTTCAAGTAAAGCTGCGTTAGGCCTGTTACCTGAAGGGAATGTACGTTGTGCATAAAACCATTCCCAGCGTTTAAATAATGTATAAGCTCCATTGGTCTCTTCTTCGTCATCGCCCGGTTTTGCTGTGGTACTTTTTGCTTTATTGTTTTTGGGTTGAGTGGCATACCACTTATAAAATGCTTTTTGTACATCATGTACATTGTACTTGGCATCAGTCATCATTGTTCTCCAATCTTGTGCAGAAAGATTAAAAGAGAATAACAAAGAAATAACCACCAGGATTAGAGTATACTTCTTCATGAGATTTTAAAATTTGATGCCGAATGTATGTAATACTTCCATCTTATCCAAATAAGATAGAAGTAAGGATAAGAAAGTGTAGTAGGATTCTAATTATTTTCTTCTCCTGTCAATAGATCCTTTTCAGAAAACATAGAGCCTAACAGGTCCTGGAATTGAACACTTCTTTCTAAACTCTTTTTGCCAATTAAAGAATGCTCTGATAAAGCAAACAGAGCAAACTCCATCATTATCAGTTTTTCTATTTTATTCAATTTAGGAATGTATGATTCTACCAAATCTCCCAAGCCCGGAACATTGTTCAGTATTTTTGTATAATCTTTATCGGTTTCTAAGAATAAACAATCGACTGTATTTCCTTCTCCAAACCAGCTAATGATGGCCTGGTATGGGCTAGGTTCTTTTTTCTTTTTTAATTTACCCGGGTCAGGGAACCACTGTAAAAATTCACTACGTATGGCTTTGCCTAGTAAGTTGCGCGCCACAATGGCGGCGCCTTCCTGTTCGCCTTCATAAACTAATTCTATTTTGCCATTGACAGAAGGAATAACACCAAACAAGTCTACAATTCGTGCAAATGTTTTTTCTTCGTTATTTAATAACATTCTCCGTTCTGCCGTACTTACCAGGTTTTCATAAGCTGAAATAGTTAAGCGTGCTGAAACACCACTCTTTGAATCGACAAATTCGTTTTCGCGTGCTTCAAATGCAATGCGTTCAATCAATGTTGCCAATAAGTCGCCCACTGCTACCGTTTGTTTTTGAGGATGGCTCAACTTAGCTTCCTGCGAAGTGATTTTTTTAGATAATGCAATGCTCTTAGGGTAGTGGGTCAATATCTGGCTTCCTATCCTGTCTTTTAAAGGGGTAACAATACTTCCCCTGTTGGTATAATCTTCGGGGTTGGCGGTAAAAATAAATTGAATGTCTAAAGGAATCCGCAATTTAAATCCTCTTATCTGTATATCTCCTTCTTGCAAAATATTAAACAATGCAACTTGTATGCGGGCCTGCAGGTCGGGCAATTCATTAATTACAAATATGCAACGGTTACTACGCGGAATAATACCGTAATGTATAACACGTTCATCAGCATAACTTAAGCGCAGATTGGCTGCTTTTATAGGGTCCACATCTCCAATTAAATCTGCCATAGATACATCAGGTGTTGCCAATTTCTCAACGTATCTTTCGGTGTGGTGCAACCAGGCAATTGGTGTTTTGTCTTTTAGTTCTTCTATTTTATTCTTTGCATAACCCGAAATAGGATTCAGCGGGTCATCATTTAATTCGCTTCCTTCTACAATAGGTATGTATTCATCCAGCAGGTCGGTCAACTGACGGGCGATTCTTGTTTTTGCCTGTCCTCGTAAACCCAGTAAATTAATATTGTGGCGAGATAGTATAGCTCTTTCAAGCTCAGGTATTACAGTGTCTTCAAAACCTACAATGCCTTTAAATACATTTTCTTTCTTTTTTATTTTCTCAACCAGGTTATCCCGTAATTCATCCTTTATACCTTTTGATTTGTATCCAGCTTTTTTTAATTCCCCTAATGTTTTACAAGTGTTCATATCTGTTTGTTTATTTAAAACTGCGTTTCTTATTTCTTTCAAAATCTTCGAAAATATAATCTCCCAATCCTTTCAATGATGTGTAAAAAGCTTTACCATTATTAGCTTCGGTAAAGTCGTGAACAAATTCCTGAAGGTAAGGATCATCGGTAACCATAAATGTAGTGATGGGTATTCTTAATCTGCGGCAACTTTGAGCGAGGGTTAAACATTTATTGATGATCTTCCTGTCGAGGCCAAAACTATTCTTATAATACTGTCCATTTTCTTTTAAGCATGTAGGCTTACCGTCAGTGATCATAAAAATCTGCTTATTCGCATTCTTTCTTCTTCGTAACAGATCCATAGCCAGTTCTATTCCAGCCACCGTATTGGTGTGGTAAGGGCCTACCTGCAAATAGGGCAGGTCCTTAATTTCTATTTGCCATGCATCATCTCCAAAGACTATAATATCGAGTGTATCTTTCGGATACTTCCGTTTAATAAGTTCTGCCAATGCCATGGCCACATTTTTGGCAGGAGTAATCCTATCCTCTCCATAGAGTATCATGGAGTGAGATATATCAATCATCAGTACAGTTGATGTTTGTGTCTTATGCTCTTTTTCTTTTACTTCTAAATCATTTTCGGTGATCATGAAATTATTTATTCCATTATTTATCTGTGCATTCTTCATGCTTTCCAGCATTGATATCTGGTCGAGTGTATCACCAAACTGAAATGGGCGTATATCGCTGCTGGTCTCATCTCCGTTGCCGGTGTATTTAGTATTATGGTTTCCTGATTTACCTTTTTTTAGCTTGCCAAATATTTTTTCTAAGGCCTGTTGTCTTATAGATTGTTCGGTTTTAGCCGTAATTGCAATACCACCAGAACCGGGAGATTCCTCCCGTATATACCCTTTGTCTTTAAGATCTTGTATAAAATCTCCAATACCATAATCGGGTTCGGTTAATTTATATTCCTTATCCAATTCGGTGAGCCAGCTAATGGCTTCATTGAAATCGCCGCTTGTATAAGTAATAAGCTGCTTGAAAATCTCAAAAAGCTTATCGAAAGGACTTTGGTCAGGTTTATTGTATTTGCCAAATCTGTAACCAAGCATAATCTGTAATAATTATGTGAATTTAGAAATTAAATTCCATTACGGGAATATTTATAATCACAATATATATACGGAAATGGTAAATGCAGGGATTAGCTTGTCTCGAAGGGACTTTTAGCGCTTCCTTCTATAATAGGCTGTTACACCCCCTCAGAGGCCACACTAGTAAAGAGATATAGAAATTCCATGTTATATGAAGCTGCTGCAGAAGCATTGATAGTCAATACTATGGCTAACTGCCTGTTTGTAGTGGAAATAGTACTTTAAATATTCACACAAGTACCTTTTGTAAGGTTTTACTTATACTATGCCACATAATACTTTATAGCGCCAAATTTTAATTTATTTGGGTAATCTTCAATTCCACTCTCCGGTTTAATTGTCTCCCTTCAGGATTGTCTGTACCGTTTGAATTTTTATTGGGCGCTGCCGGCATAGTTTTGCCATATCCTTTGGCTTTCATTCTATCTGCACTGATGCCATTCTCTATAAGGTGGGTTACTACCGATTGGGCGCGCGCTTCTGAAAGTTTCTGGTTATAATCTTCACTGCCTTTGCTATCGGTATGCCCTGATATTTCTACTTTCATATTTGGGTTACCTTTCATGAGCATTAAAAGATTTTTTAATTCAACATTGGAGAGGGGACGTAGCGTGGCTTTGTCGAAATCAAAGAAAATATTGTTTAGTACTATTTTGGAGCCAACCGTAATTGGATTTAGCGCCACAGCTTTGTCTATCTCATAGTAGTTTGATTCTTTAGGTATTTCCATGTTTTCGGAATAGAAAAGATGATCTTTTGCCTGGTATGTAATGTTGTAATTTTTACCCGGTACAAGGATAAAAAGAAATTTACCTGTTTTGCTGTTTGCATGATAGACACCTACAACTTGTTCGGTTACATTATCAGTTACTGTAATAATTACATCCTTCGCCGGGTTACCTGATTCATCGTTTACAAGGCCTTTTATTAAAGTAAGCGGAGTTTGTTTTTTGTCTAAAAAAGTAGCCATATAATTGTCTTTTTCTCCAAACCCATCTTCGCGGAAAGAAGTAAAATACGACTTCAGCCCATCAGGGCTCACAACATAGTAAATATCATCATCAGGGGTATTGATCGGGTAACCTACATTTAATGGCTCCGACCATGTTCCATCGTCAGAAAGTAAGCTGGTGAAAATATCAAAACCACCCATAGTATTATGTCCGTTAGAACTGAAATAAAGCGTTCTTCCATCAGGATGGATAAAAGGAGCATCTTCGTCGTAAGGGGTATTTATAGCAGAACCCATGTTTACAGCTTTTGCCCAATCGCCTTCGGGTGATAATTTGCTTGTATACAAATCTCTGCCTCCATATCCACCGGGCCTATTACTTGTAAAATAAAGTGTACTTCCATCTGCCGAAATAAAGGCGCTAGGTTCCCAGTATTTGGAATTTATGTTTTCATTCAACTTTACAGGCTTGCTCCACATATCTCCGTTTAATGAAGTACTGTAAATATTCCCATCGCCATCATCGTCCTTATAAATTAAAATTGTCTGTCCATCAGGTGAAAGGCCAACAGTTGCCTCATTTCCATCGGTATTAATAGGTGCACCCACATTCATAGCTTTCGACCAGCCTGTTTTGGTTTTAGAGGACATGTAGATGTCTTCAAAAAAATTACCTTCATCATCTTTCATTCCGCCTGTACTGCCTTCTCTCCGCGAAGTAAAAAAGAGAGTGCTTTGATCGGCAGATAATACCGGAGAATAATCAGCATAAATTGAATTTACATTGCTGCCCAGGTTTTCTATTTTTACTTTTACCGGATTGGCCATTAGTAGTTTACCGTTTTTACACATTTCTATTTTCCTGTTGGCCTCATCGATCAATATTTTATCGGTATTTTTATTTTTTGTCATATGGTCTGTAAACTCCCCATAAACCTCAATGGCTTTATCGAACTGGTAATTCAAATGGTATGCATCGCCAAGGAACTTGTATGCTATTAATGGTGCATTTTTTTCTTTATAGGAGGTTCCTTCGTAGTTATTAGTTGCCGCAGTAATGGCTTTATTGAAATAGTTTATAGCTTCAGCTCTGTGCCTTTTTGAACTTAGGTAACATACGCCCAGTTTAAAGGCAACATTCATATTGAGCGTGTCCTCCTTATATAAGCTGAGGAGCAGGGGTAGCGCAGTTGAATAGCCTCCTTTTGAATAAGTTAAAGATTCATCTTTGCCATTTTGATAGACTTTATTAAATATTTTTTCAGCAGAATTAAAATCTTTCTCAAAATTTTCGCTGTTACCTTGTGCATTAAGGTAAGAAGTGCTTAACAGGTAGATGAAAAAGAGGCAATAAAAAGTTTTCATAGAATTTTAATTTACCGGATTAAATGCTTTCTTTTAATATCATATTAGTTTTGATTGGTACGCATATCTCTTCATGCGCGGGATTATCATAAAAAAGATAGTCCTCTTCTCTATAGTTATTGCCATATTTTCTTTTGACTTCTTTTCTTTCCTTCAAAAACAATTTGTATTGCAGTATTGCGTAGATGATCAGATTCATAAAATTTGTTTTTATGGTTAATGAATTTTGAAACACAAAGGTGTTCTCAATTGTTCAACAAGTAGTTGTATGATTTCACGAATAAGTTACATTGTTCACATACCCTTTTCTCTCTACCTGTGAATTATGAAATCTATTCATGGTATAGTGTAATATTTATTCCATTGTAAGGCTGAATCTTTACAAGCTGAAGAAATGACGGCGCCGAAAAGCCAAATGAATATAAATCGTATAATTTTAAAATATGCTGACTAAAACAAAGTTTCATCCTATTGTAGAGGTATTGATAAAAATGATAGAAACAAACAATTGGAAAGATTGTTTTGAAAAAGCCATTAAAAGAGCCAATACTAAGAACGTACCACTTTTAGATAATGTTAAGACTCTGGAACAATATTTAAATTGGATTAATGAGTTTTTATATTGGGTTCCGACGGAAAACTCTTCCGGGCAAAATGTCAATGATCATCTTAGTGCATTCTATTTTATTGCAGATCAGGAACCTATGTTATCATTACAAAATAAAGTCATTCCCTACGATAAAGCGCTTCCTCTTACTCCTTTTTCCAGATGGCTGGTATATTATGCTAATGCGATGGGCGAATTTCTTGATACTACACAATCATTAACAAAGGAATCAGAACAAACTTTCTATGATTCTCCAGCTTATAATATGAAAGAGTACACCCGGCCTCATGGTGGTTGGGGAACATTCAATCAGATTTTTGCAAGGCATTTTAAACCTGGTTTTCGCCCTATTGCAGCAATAGCAGACCAGTCAGTAATTGTAATGCCCGCGGATTCTACATTCAGGGGGCACTGGGAAATCAGAAAAGATTCTAATGTGACTGTTAAGAATTTGAATTGGAAAATAAGCGAATTGCTTGAAGGAAGCCCATATAAGAACCGCTTTGAGAATGGACTATTTATGCATTCTTACCTTAGTCCCACAGATTATCACCGTCAGCATGCACCTGTAGGTGGCAAGGTATTAGAGGCGCGCGTTATTCAGGGCCAGGTATATTTGGAAGTAGAGGCTACACCAATAGATGGTAGCTCTGGGAAACATACCTTAGCTCCCAAAAAAAGTTTCGACTCTTTTGATACGCCCGGATATCAGTTCGCACAAACAAGGGGATTAATAGTTCTGGATACGCCTATAGGCCTTGTGGCCGTGCTACCAATTGGTATGTGCCAGGTGTCTTCAGTAATTATAACAGCTGAAGTTGGTGTTACTGTTCGTAAGGGAGAAGAGTTGTCGTATTTTCAATTTGGTGGTTCCGATATTATTTTATTATTTGAATCTTCCAGCAATGTATGTTTTAATGCTCAACACAATGTTCATTATAAAATGGGTGCTAAGATAGCCCAGGCGTATCCTGTAATATAGGCCTTAGGGATAAGTAAGCGTTAAGTATTCTAATGCTTAATATATAAAACAAAAAAGCCCCGTATTTCTACGAGACCCTTTCGTGGCTTTCCGCCATCTACCAACAATTGTCTTATTTTTTGTCTGTCTCTACAGTGCTTTTTGTTGTTGTGTTTACTGTTTTCTTGCTGCCATCAGAATTTTGTTTCGTTTTTACAATTTTCTTACTCGACTTCTTTACAGTTGCGCTGTCATTTTTCTCAGTCGTAGTAGTCGTTGTTGTTGTCTTCTGATCTTTTGCCTTTTCCTGAGCATTAGTAACTGATGTTATGCTTAGACTCAATGCTGCAAACATAATTCCTGCAATAATTGTTTTGTTGATTTTCATATTGATTTTTATTTGGTTATATAATTATTGACAAAATACGAGATATTCAATCTTAAGCCTGTTGTATATGTTTGGGAAAGAGTTATATGTTTCACTTGTTACTTTATTAATGATATATATCTACCTGAAGTTTAAATAAACAGCTTCAAATGCCCGGAAGCTGTTTTTATATTGCCTGGTGTTAAATGAATATCGGAACAGGAATTACAGACGTATAGAACAATAGGGCTACTTTCCAGTGTTATTTTTAGCATTTCATCTTTGATGAAATGAGACTTACATTGGTAGCACTGGTCTGTTATGAGCTCACTATTCATTTTATAGGATGTTTATAATAGAAATTAAATTACAATATCTGAATAATTGTGAATCTTATCATATATGCTCCAGAGTTACCGGCAGTTACAACAACAGCAGTTCCGATTGCCGAGCTTACTTCAACGTAGGTGGGGTGTGTTATAGTAATAAATGCTCTACCATGGATCCAGCTAGTAGCAGTAGAAGAACCTGTGATTGTGTTATTATCAATTGCCATGCCTCCTAATCCTCCGGATACTAAACCAGTATATAAAGCTACTGCCCCGGCCGAACCTAAACTCATTTCATAATCTAATGCATATGTACCGGTATTAGTTAATGCGAAAACAGTTCCACCATTGCCTGCGGCTGCGGTAATATTTGACCCGGCACTGTTGAGGACTTGTGTATCAATAGTGAAAGCAGTACCAGGTGGCACGCTATTATTTGGTGCTTGAATAATTCTTATAAATTCACAAGCACTTCCAATTCCTGACCCGGTTGCGCCAACTGCGCCAGTCGGCCCGGTTACTCCTGTTGGGCCAGAAGCACCAACTGCACCATTAGACCCATTAGTTCCGTTAGAACCCGCTGAACCCATTAAGCCTGTTGGCCCTGTAGCACCAATTGTCCCATTAGAGCCATTAATACCCGCTGAACCTGTTACTCCTGTTGGACCAGTAGCACCATTTGTTCCATTAGTACCATTAGTACCCGCTGAACCAGTTGCGCCAATAGTTCCATTTGCACCAGTCGGCCCAGTAGCCCCATTTGTTCCGTTAGTACCTGCTGAACCAGTTGCGCCAGTAACTCCATTCGCACCAGTTAATCCCGTTGGACCACTAGTACCATTAGTACCGTTAGTACCTGCTGTACCAGTTAAGCCTGTTGGACCAGTAGCACCATTAGTTCCGTTAGTACCGGCTGAACCTGTTGCTCCAGTGGTACCTGTAGTTCCGTTCGTACCAGTTAAGCCTGTTGGACCAGTAGCACCATTAGTTCCGTTAGTACCAGCTGAACCTGTTGCTCCAGTAGCGCCTGTAGTTCCATTCGCACCAGTTAATCCCGTTGGACCACTTGTACCATTAGTTCCGTTAGTACCGGCTGAACCTGTTGCTCCAATGGCGCCTGTAGTTCCGTTCGTACCAGTTAAGCCTGTTGGACCAGTAGCACCATTAGTTCCGTTAGTACCAGCTGAACCTGTTGCTCCAGTGGCGCCTGTAGTTCCATTCGCACCAGTTAATCCCGTTGGACCACTAGTACCATTAGTACCATTAGTACCTGCTGTACCAGTTAAGCCTGTTGGACCAGTAGCACCATTAGTTCCGTTAGTACCGGCTGAACCTGTTGCTCCAATGGCGCCTGTAGTTCCGTTCGCACCGGTTAATCCTGTTGGACCAGTAGCACCATTAGTTCCGTTCGCACCATTAGTACCCGCTGAACCAGTTAAGCCCATTGGGCCGGTTGCTCCATTTGCACCAGCTGTGCCTGTTAATCCAGTAGCACCTGTAGCTCCATTTGCTCCTGATGCTCCGGTTAACCCTGTTGGGCCAGTGGGTCCAGCAGGCCCATTGCCTGCATTAAGTGCATAAGGTACGCTCAATAATTGCGAAGCGCCCATAGATAAATACCCTGATCCAAAATCGACTTCTATTTGCATCCATTTAGTTCCTGTTCCCCAAACAATGAAAGCAAACTTTCCTTTTACAACTTTTCCGTATCCGATTTCAAGATTTATTAAGCCAAACTGATTGGTAGTGACTGTTTGTGTTTCCTGGTAAACTATTCCGCCTGTATCTGAATTGTCATGAATTGTAGCTCTTACAATCAGTGAGGTATTAGCTATAGGGCTACCTGTAGAATTACGGACAATAGATTGGTATTGAAATGCCTGCGGAACCTGGGCGAAGCAAAAAGAAGGCAAGACACAATATATAGCTATTGATAATGCTTTGACAAATAATTGTTTTTTCATAATAGTTATGATTATTGTACTTTATTAATTTTAAATGAACTTGATAAGTTTGATTCGGAATTTATGATATTGAGCAGGTATAAACCATTTGCAAACCCCTGAAAGGGTATTTTTACTTGCAGGTACCCTTTAGGTATATTTTCCTGCAAAAGCATTTGCCCCAATATATTATACAGGCATATTGTGTGATTCCCGGGTGCGTTTCTAAGATCTATTATAAAATAATCAATTACTGGGTTTGGATATATTAATATGTTTTCTTCAGGAGAGAGACTGACTATAGCTGTTACAAAATCAGAATCGGGTTGATTAAAGCCCTGTGTAAAAAAATTACTTGCTGAGGAATAAGTATCTGTCATTACTTCTCCAACTGTCCAGGTCATTGAGCAACTGGCCGAATTAATGTAAGCTCCGGAGGCGCCAATAACGGAAGGTGTTAAGGATTGCGCATTTGTTATTATAACAAAAAGAGAAAATAATATAGTGAGCTGTAATTTGCTTTTCATTTTAATTGAATTTATGCCGAATTAATTTCATGCCGCAAAATTGCACTACCATGAAGCGTTAAGTGTTACATAACTATAAGATTAACTTATATCAATCGCATATTCAGCTTACTTGTAGTAGTGATTCAGTATAGGGTGGATGGTACTCGGGTAAACGTGTGAAATGTGTAATGTTATTAAATGAATGTGTAATGCTTTGGAAAGTGTATAGTGGCACTTTTGTTCCATAATTAATTAATAATATTTAAACTAAACAAAATGACAACAACACAAACCCCGGTTGCAGATGAGAAGATGACTTCTCCTGCTGACAACCAAAAAGGAATTGAAAATCACAAAAAGGCTGCAAAGCATCATGAAGACGCTGCAAAGCATCATCACGAAGCTGCAAAACACCATGAAGCAGGAAATCACGAGAAAGCTTGCGAAAGCACAGTTAAAGCTCATGGACATCATGCTATGGCAAGTGAGGCTCAAAGAGAAGATGTAAAACACCACGCTCTTAAGAGCTAAGTAGTTTTATTATCTATTTAGGATCTATTAAAAGCATCATGTACAAAACATGGTGCTTTTATATACGCTAATAAATCAAAATAAAAAAGATGACAAACGCAATATATTTAGGTATTTGGATGGATCATTCAAACGCACATTTAATGGAGTTCTCGCCGGATACCATTGAAACCAAGACAATCAATTTGGAATTTACTCACCGGGAAAAAGAACATAGCCTGGGTAAAAGTGAAAACCTGATGCACAATAAAGAGCAACACCAGCAAGCAGAATATTACAAAAAACTGGGTGAGGTTATAAAGAATTATGAAGACGTAGTTCTTTTTGGCCCTACTGAAGCCAAAGTTGAGTTACTCAATACACTTAGAGCAGATCATCATTTTGAGAAAATAAAAATTGAAACCAGGCAAGCCGATAAAATGACAGAGAACCAACAGCATGCCTTTGTGAAGAATTATTTTTCTCGACACTAGTACCGGCCACAATAATATAAACAACTTAAACGGAAAATAAAATGGAAACAAAGGGAACAAACCTATTTATTGTTGACGATAACAAATTAATGGTTGAAACACTTAAGCAATACCTGCAGAACAGGTTTGGCGCCAGTATGAACATATCGACATTTAATGATGGAGAGAGTTGCGTGCTTAAAGTCGATAAACAAACTGATATTGTAATTCTCGATTATTATATGGAAGGGAAAAATGGTTTAGATGTTTTAAAGGCTATTAAAGTTATAAATCCTAAAACCGAGGTAATAATGCTATCAAGCAATGAGAATATGGCGGTTGCAATAGAATCATTCAGGGCAGGAGCAAAGGAGTATGTAATAAAGGGAGCGGATTCCTGGAAAAAAATTGCTAAGCTGGTTAATAATGTTGTTACAGCGCCTATCAGGTTAATGGTTAAGGAATTAAGTATATCAAAACAACTGGCTGTTCTTCTTATGGTGTTTTTTACCATGGGTATAGTGGTGTTTTGCGTAATGCAGATAAAAAAATAAACTGCCAATAAATGAATAACGAGAAACAAGTAAAGCTTTTCCTGGTTGATGATGATGCATTGTTCTTAAAAGCGCTTGAGTTACAATTTCTTGAAGATGAACATTTTACTATCGAAACTTACCCTACCGGAGAGCTATGTGTTAAAAACCTTTCCCGCAGCCCTGATATAATTATTCTGGACTACCATCTTAATGGAGTTGATAATAAGGCAATGACGGGATTAGAGACATTAGATAACATAACAGACTTCAACCCGGCTATTCCGGTAATAATGCTATCCTCTCAGGATAAAATTGATGTTGCAATAGATTGTATGCATCATAAAGCTTTTGATTATGTTGTGAAAAGCGAAACTGCTTTTAACCGCCTGCAAAAAATTATAACTACCATTTTCCGCTATAAAAAAATGGAAAAAGCATTGAATTGGTATATAGATAAGATGTGATTTACATAACACTAAAGGAGAGAATGAAACAAGCATGGGCTAATTTATGGTACTTGCTGAAAAACACTACGAAAGAATTTATAAGTGATAATGGTCTTACGCTGAGCGCTTCTTTATCGTATTATACAATATTTTCTCTTCCCCCGCTTTTGATTGTGATTATAGCAATCTTCGATTTCTTTTTTGGCCCGGATGCCGTAAGAGGAGAGCTTTTTGGACAGATAAAGGGGATAGTGGGTAATGCTACTGCTGCTGAAATACAGGACATGATAAAAAATGTCAGGCTTTCTAATAGTACCATATTTGCTACCGTTTTCGGGGCTGCCATTTTGCTTATTGGAGCTTCGGGAATATTTGCTGAAATGCAAACTTCGATTAACTACATATGGGGAATTGAGGCTAAACCTAAACGAGGGCTGGCTAAGTTTTTAAAGAACAGGTTAATGTCTTTTTCAATGATAGGCTCAGTGGGGTTTTTATTGCTTGTGGGGCTTATAATAAATGCCCTAATGGATGTTTTAGATGGCCATTTAGTGCATTACTTTCCCGGAATTACAGTCTATTTATTTTATGTGCTGAATATTTTAAGCGTTTTCCTGATAATAACTGTTTTATTCACCATAATCTTCAAAACATTACCTGACGGAACGATATCCATGAAAGATTCAATTATAGGCGCATTATTTACATCCTTATTATTTATGCTGGGCAAGTTCTTGATTGGTGCCTATATAGTTGGCTCACATATAGCTTCCGTATATGGTGCTATGGGCTCCATAATCTTAATCCTGGTTTGGGTATATTACTCTTCAATCATACTTTATTTTGGCGCAGAATTTACTAAGGTATATGCGCATAAGCATGGGCAAAAAATAATCCCCAACGAATATTCTGTTCAAACCCAAAAGGGAAAGAACCGTGAGGAGTAGTCTCACAGTACTGGAAGCTTCCATCATCTTCTCTTAATACGTGAAATGTGTAACTCTTAGCAAAGCTTGTGTAATGCATACGGCTGGCAACAGAGACATCTTTGCATCGTGAAAATTAATTCACGACTTACATTTAATTAAAATGAAAAGTAAATTCTTACATATAATAGCAACCGCAATAGCGTTGATGTCTTTTCCGAATATGAACTTCGGGCAAGCGCCTACAATGGGGACTGCAAACAATTTTGTGCTCTTTACTACTATAGGAGCGGTAACCAATTCGGGTATATCGCATATAACAGGTAATGTAGGTACTAATAGTGCCACCAGTACCGGTTTCGGTAACGTAAATGGCGTTATGGACGATAATAATCCTGCAAGTGTACTTTGTTCAACCGATCTGCAAAAGGCATATCATCAGTTGGATACTACAAAAGCAACGTTTGCTTTTCCGGGATCACCAATTGGAAATGGAGATACCCTGCTGGCAGGTGTAGACTCTATTGCAGGCCCGACAATAGCATTGGCGGCTAACCTTTACTTAAACGCAAAAGGAAATTCAAACGCAGTATTTATAATCAAGATTGATGGAAACTTCGCTTCAAATATTTCTTCCAGAGTTATGTTGCTCAACGGAGCAATGGCCTGTAATGTATTCTGGATTGTGAAAGGCACGGTAAGCTTAAACGGAAACGTAATAAGAGGCAGTATTCTTTCGAATGCGGCTATTAATATAAATGTTGGTGATACACTTGAGGGAAGGGCTTTGACCATATCAGGAGCGATTACAGTTACTGCCGGTACCGGTGTATTGGCATATACCCCTATAGGTTGCGGAAGCCCTGTTCTTACCGGGCCTAAAGCACCGAATCTTGCATCTGCTGCATGTTATACATTGTTTGCCGGTATTGGAGCGCTTTCAAATTCTCCTGTAACCCATTCAATAGGCGATGTTGGGAATAATGGTGGAGGTGCAATTACCGGCTGGACCCCGGCCGATGTAACCGGTACCCTTCACCTGGTTCCCGATGCATCTACTATTCAATGTGATAGCGATGTAAATCGTGCTTACAGGTATCTTGATTCATTACCTTATGATATTGAACTGTTATACCCCGCTCAATTTGGGAATAATCTGGTTCTTACACCACATACTTATATTATGAAGGCTGCAGCAATATTTACTGATACACTTTACCTGGATGCCCAAAACGATGTGAATGGCGTATTTGTCATTCAGATTGAAGGTGGCGGGCTGACAACCAGTACCTATTCAAATGTTAAACTTATAAACGGAGCACAAGTTCAAAATGTATTTTGGTTGGTTCAGGGTGCTGTGAACATAAATAATTTTTCAGTATTTAAAGGAACAATAATTGTTTCGGCAGGTGCCTTTAATTTATTGAACACAGGTATAGTACTTGATGGCAGAGCGCTTACCGTTAATGGTGCAATAACCACCCAGGGATTAGCTGCAACAATGCCTCCCGGTTGTTCTACAGGCGCTCCAAACATTATTACGCAACCCTCCAATCAAACAGTATGCTCGGGAAGTTCGGCGAATTTCTTTGTGTCTGCAACAGGTGCAGGCCTTACCTATCAATGGAGAAAAGGAAATGTAAATTTGATTAATGGCGGAAATATTTCGGGAGCAACTACCGATTCACTTATTATTAACCCGGTTACTGTTTCAGATACTTCTTCTTTTTATAATGTTATTGTAAAGGGTTCCACTTCGCCTAGTGATACTTCAAATTATGTGAAGCTAACGGTAAACCCGTCACCGGTTGTAATAACCGGCCCTCCGCTTAAAATATGCTTAGGCGATACTGTTTCAATAGGCAGCCTTGCTGTGGCAGGTGATACCTATAAATGGACTCCAAGCATTGGATTAAGCTCAAATACAATATCAAACCCGAAAGCAAATCCTATAGATACGACTACTTACACATTAACTGTAACAAATACTATTGATGGATGTAAAAGCACTGATTCTGTAAAGATCGATGTGAAACCTGTTCCTGTTGCTGATATTATTGGCGCTGATACAACTGCAATTTGTGCAGGAGGATCAGTTATCCTTATTTCAACCAATGGTGCAGCTTATTTATGGTCAACCGGATCTACCTCTAGTAGCATTGTTGCAAATATTGCCGGAAAATATTCGGTAAGCGTAACGTATGCAAATGGTTGTAAATCTAATTCTGACACAACAACCTTATTCATTAATCCTAAGCCTACAGCAGATGCAGGATCTGATAAAACTATCTGCAAAGGGGATAGTGTAAAAATTGGAACGCTTGTAGTAATAGGTATAACATATAGCTGGTTACCGGCAACGGGCTTAAGTTCAAGCACTGTAGCTCAACCTGAAGCAAAACCGGCAATAACAACAACCTATACTTTAACAGTAACTGATATTGCTAAGGGATGCACTAATAAGGATACTGTTATAGTGACAGTACTTCCGCAACCTGTCGCTAATGCAGGTACTATAAAAACTATTTGCAAAGGAGACAGCACCAAAATAGGCGCTCCGGCAGTTTTAGGTGTAACTTACAGTTGGTTGCCTGCTGCAGGATTAAATTCATCAACTTCATCACAACCTGACGCAAGCCCTGCAATTACTACAACATATACTGTTACTGCCAGCAATGGCACCTGCAGCAATACCGATACAGTTACTGTAAAAGTGAACCTGTTGCCTGTAGCAAATGCCGGACCGAATATTAGTATTTGCCTTGGCGATGGTGATACGATTGGAACACCAGCCATAGTGGGTGAAACTTATAGCTGGTCACCTGCAACGGGACTTAATTCAAGTACCCTGGCTCAGCCTAATGCGAGTCCTGTTATAACTACAACATATACATTAACTGTTTCAGGAATAGCATTTGCATGTAAAAATACAGATACCGTTATAGTAACAGTAGTTCCGCAACCGGTAGCTAATACAGGGCTCAATAAAAGTATTTGTATAGGCGATACTACTACTATCGGAGCACCGGCAGTTTTAGGTGTAACTTATAGTTGGTCACCTGTAACAGGATTAAATTCCGGAACTGCCTCAGAGCCCAATGCAAGCCCTGCAATAACAACAACTTATACACTTACTGTTTCTAATGGAGTGTGCAGTAATAAGGGCACTGTTTCTGTAACCGTAAATACAATTCCTGTAGCAAATGCCGGACCTGATAAGAGTATTTGTATGGGTACAAGTACTGCAATTGGTACACCTGCAATTGTAGGATATACTTATAATTGGTTACCATCTGTTGGGTTAAGCTCAACATCGGTTTCGCAACCTAATGCTGGCCCATCAGTTACAAGCACTTATACAGTAACTGTAATGAATGGTGGTTGCTCAAATACTGATACAGTACTGGTAACAGTTAATCCATTGCCCGCAGCAGATGCAGGCGCAAACCAGTTCTTATGCGGTGCAGGAAGTGTGCAGTTAGGAGCAGCCCCGGTAGCAGGAGATACTTATCTCTGGACTCCGGCAATGGGATTGAACTCAGTCACAATTTCAAACCCTACTGCAAACCCGGCCACAACTACACTATATACTATAAATGAAACTGATACTACAACAGGTTGCTTCAATTCAAACGAAGTAACGGTTACAATCGGCTCAAGTGTATTTTACGATGGTATATCTCCTAATGGTGATGGTATAAATGACTGGTGGAATATACCTATGCTTAATTGTTATCCTACCAATACAGTTTTAATTGTTAACCGTTGGGGCAGCGAAATATGGACTGGGATAAATTACGACAACAATACTGTGAAATGGACAGGAAAGGATATGAATGGAATAGACCTGCCTGACGGAACTTACTACTACATAATTAAATATAACGATACAGAAAAACGCGGATGGGTATTTATCAAGAGATAATACCATCTGACAAAGTAAACTTAATCCTTACAATAAATAAGAATCATGAAGAACAAGATAATAACAACAGCAATAGGAATGCTAATAGCGCTAGGTACTTTTGCGCAGCAAGATGCTTCCTTCTCACAATACTTTTTCAATCCTCTTTACATAAACCCTGCCTACGCAGGCAGCCGCGGGATATTTTCAGGTACTATGGTTTACCGCACCCAATGGGTAGGTATGGAAGGAGCCCCGGTTACTGAATCGGTAGGAATGCATGGAATGATACCCGGCAGCAATGTAGGGCTTGGTCTGCAGTTTTATAACGATAATGTGGGCCCTTTAACCACAACAGGTGTATCGGGCATTTTTGCCTACCATCTTCATTTAGGAGAAAACACACGACTGGCTTTCGGAATAGAAGGAGTCATGAATAATGTAAGTGTAGCCTATAATAAAATAGCTATTGAGAACACAACTGACCCATCATTCACAGGTAGTTCGTCTTCTGCCTGGGTACCTGATGCTAATGCGGGAGTATATCTGTATAAGGAGAAGTTTTTCGCCGGTTTATCAGTAAGACATTTGTTACAGCCAAATTTTGGACTCCAGAATAATAACGCAGGTAATGCCGAGTTTTTCAGAACCTATTACGCAACTACAGGTCTAGTTGTTCCATTAAGTGAAAATGTTGGCATAAGGCCATCAATACTTGCAAAATATGTACAAGGCGCCCCGGTAGTCATTGATCTGGATGCTTCCCTGATATTTTATGATAAGCTTTATGTTGGAGCAGGCATAAGGACAGATAAGAGGATAGATATTAACGGTATGGATAACATACTTGTACTGAGTATTGAATATGATATTGTTAACCGCATTCGCTTTGGCTATTCCTACGATTTCTATTTGAGCCAAACAGGGAATTATACAAACGGAACTCATGAAATAATGCTTGGATGGGATCTGTACAGTAACAAAACCAAGATGTCAAGCCCTAAATATTTTTAACAATCAATAAAACAAATCATGAAAAAGATACTCATATTAACTATTGTGGCATTAATATCCACAATGGCTCCGGCACAAACAAAACGACCGGATAAGCTATTTGCAAATTGGGAATATTATAAAGCAGCCCAACTTTATGAAAAGGCAGCGGTAAAAAACCCTACACAGGATATATATTATAAACTGGGGCAGTGCTATCAGAAAATGCATAGGTATAATGAAGCATTAGTTGCCTATGATAAGGTTTATGCTATGGGGCATTACACCAATACTGCTTTTTACCTTGATTATGGACTTATTCTTAAAACTCATGAAAGATATGCCGATGCAAAAATTGCATTTAAAACATATTCTGATATGGTACCTTCTGATAAAAGAGGCTCATTTTATATGAATTCATGTGATACCGCAATAGCTGACCATAAAAATGATTTGCCTGTTAAGATAACTGCAGTAGCATCTCTTAATTCAAATATGTCTGATCTGTGTCCAACACTTTATAAGGATGGAATGATCTTCATCTCATCACGCAAAGCAGATGATAAGGGCTCAAAAATATATAGCTGGGATGGTGAGTATTACTTGCATGCTTTTTATACCCAAAAGGGAAAGACTGATACCAGCTTTCAAAAAATTGCACCTATACAAAGCAGCCTGATAAACAAAAATTACCTGACAGGCCCGGTTTGCTTTTCAAAGAATTATGATACTATTTATTTTAATAGTGTAAAAAAAGAATTAAAAGGCAAAGAAAAGAAAACATTGAATATTGAAAGGAATAAAATCTATTCGGCTGTTTACAAAAATGGAGAATGGACCGAGTTAAAGGCATTTCAATACAATAGCGATACATTTTCGGTAGCTACTCCTTATATAACCAAGAATGGTTTGAGGATCTATTTTTCATCGGATATGCCGGGTGGGTACGGTGGTGCCGATATTTATTATTGCGACAAACAAGCTAATGGCTGGAGCAAACCTGTAAATATGGGTCCTAATATCAACACGTTCGGTAATGAAAAATTTCCAACAATGGATTCGGCCGGAGATTTCTATTTCTCATCTGATGGGTATATAGGTTTTGGAGGTATGGATATATGTGTTTCGAAGAATATAAATGGCAGTTATGGTAAAGCTTCTGTTTTAAAGGCTCCATTCAATTCAGCGGGAGATGATTATGGCATCACTTTCATTAAGAGTGGAAAAATAGGTTACTTCTCTTCTAACAGGAGTGGCGGTAAAGGAGACGAAGACATTTATTATTTCAATATTGACAAGGATAATTTACCTTGCCCTATTGTGACCTCTACTTATGTTATAGGGTATAAGTGTCCACCAAAACCGCAACCGGTAGTTGTAAAAGACACTGTTAGCGATGTGGTAGTTCAAACGGTAAAAGCCAAGAGTAAATCGGCTGTCAAAAAAGGAATGATGAGTATACATTTTGATTTAGACAAGGCTACTATCCGCCCTGATGCAATAAAAACGCTAGATAGTATTGTATCGGTAATGAAAAATAATCCTGAAATAAGCCTTAATGTAAACGGCTATTGCGATTGGAGAGGTACTGTCATTTACAACCAGGTATTATCAGAACAACGTTCAGCTGCCACAGTTAATTATTTAGCTTCTAAAGGAATTGATAAAAAAAGAATGCTGCCTAAAGGCTATGGTAAAACAAAGTTCCTCAATATGTGCTCAGAAGGAGTAGAGTGTACCGATATTGAACAAGAAAAGAACAGGAGGGCTGAAATGTGGTTTACCACTGCAAAAATAGTAGCTGTAACATCGGCCCAAAATAAATAACCTCTTTGAAACGCTAGTATTGATAAATATAATAGCCATGGATAAAATAAAAGATAAAGCAATTGATACTTTGACTTCTACTAATATATCTACTGCACAAAAACAATCATCGGAATATGCCCGTAGCTTAATTGAGGCCAGTTTAGATCCGCTGGTTACTATTAGTACAGAGGGTAAGATCACCGATATGAATGAAGCGACAGTAAATATTACAGGTATAGAACGCGAAAAACTTATTGGTTCAGATTTCTTTGATTATTTCACCGAGCCACAAAAAGCCCGTGAGGTATATCAGGAAGTATTTGCAAAGGGATCAGTTGCCGATTCACCCTTAACACTTCGCCATAAAAATGGCAAACTTACTGATGTATTGTTCAATGGTTCAGTTTATAAAGATGATAAAGGCAATGTGCTTGGTGTGGTTATTGTGGCCAGGGATGTTACCGCGCAGAAATTACTTTCAAGGTATTCACTTAGTCTTATTGAAGCCAGTTTAGACCCATTGGTTACTATTAGTACCGAAGGCAAGATTACAGATATGAATGAGGCAACTGTAAACATTACGGGAATAGAGCGCGAAAAGCTTATTGGCTCTGATTTCTTTGATTACTTTACCGAGCCTCAAAAGGCACGGGAAGTATACCAGGAAGTATTTGCAAAAGGTTCTGTTGCCGATTCACCCTTAACACTTCGCCATAAAAACGGAAAGTTAACCGATGTATTATTTAATGGTTCCGTTTATAAAGATGATAGAGGTAACGTATTAGGAGTGGTTATTGTAGCCAGGGATGTTACTGCTCAGAAGTTGCTTTCAAGATATTCGTTGAGTCTTATTGAAGCAAGCTTAGATCCGTTGGTTACTATTAGTACTGAGGGTAAGATTACAGATATGAATGAGGCTACTGTAAACATTACAGGCATAGAACGCGAAAAACTTATAGGCTCCGATTTCTTTGATTACTTCACAGAACCTCAAAAGGCACGTGAAGTTTACCAGGAAGTATTTGCAAAAGGTTTCGTTATAGATTCTCCTCTTAAGCTGCGTCATAAAAACGGAAAGCTAACCGATGTATTGTTTAATGGATCTGTCTATAAAGACGACAGGGGTAATGTATTGGGTGTTGTTATTGTAGCCAGAGATATTACGGCCCAAAAACAATTAGCTGAAAGAGAAATAGCGGGACGCGAAAAGGAATTAATGAGAATAGAGGAATTGGAACGGTTCAGGAAACTTACCGTAGGCCGTGAACTTAAGATGATTGAGTTGAAAAAGGAAATTCAAGAATTGAGAAGCAAAAACTAATATTCTGAAAAACAGAAAATGCAAAACACTTCTTCTGAGCAGGTTTTAACTAATTTTACCCCTAAGGGAGGAGAGAGAGTCTTGGCTCGGAATGAAGAATTGATCTCAGAAGAAAAAATTGACCTTAAGAATACTGAAAAAGCGCTGCTGAATATATTAGACGATTATTCAGAAGAAAAAATACACTCAGAAGATAGTCAAAGGGCTTTGTTAAATATACTCGACGATTATAGCGAGGAAAAAATAAACCTGGAGAACACCCAGCGCGCAGTTTTAAATATTCTTGAAGATTACAGTGAAGCCAAAGAAAAGGCTGAAGAATCAACCAAGCTGAAGGAAGCATTCCTGGCAAATATGAGCCATGAGATCCGTACACCTATGAATGCTATTATTGGCTTTTCAGATATATTATCAAAAGGAAAACTGGAAGAAAAAGAGAAAGAATATATAAGAATAATTAAATCAGCCGGGGAGAACTTGCTTACTATTATTAACGACATACTTGATATATCGAAGATTGAGGCTGGTATGATGACCTTTGAAGAACATACTTTCAGCGTTAAAGACATTTTCAAATCGTTAAGCGTAATGCTAATGGGAAAGGCAAAGGAAAAAAATCTTGAGCTGGTATTTACATGTGATGAAGACGTTCCGGATAGTTTACTTGGTGATCCAACAAGGCTGACTCAAATAATAATTAACCTGGCAGGTAATGCAATTAAGTTTACCCAAAAAGGGAAAATAGATGTGCATGTCAGGGTCCTCAAAAATGAGAATGGGAATACCATGTTAGAGTTCTCGGTAAAAGATACCGGTATTGGAATACCTGCAGATAAGCTGGAACATATATTTGAACGGTTCCGCCAAGCTGAATCTCACATAACCCGCAAATATGGGGGCACAGGCTTAGGTTTGAGCATAGCAAAGCAGCTGGTTGAGCTTCAGGGTGGTACATTATCTGTTAAAAGCGAGTCTAAGATAGGCTCAACTTTTCTTTTTTACATTCCCTATAAAAAATCTGTTGAAGTTATACATGAAGCGGAAATAGCCGGAGAAAAATTCAATATGGAAAAACTCAGCAAGTTGAATATTTTACTTGTAGAGGATAACCAATTGAATGTAAAATTAATGCTGAGCCTTTTTTCAGAGTATAATCTGGAACTGCAAGTGGCAGAGAATGGCAGTATTGGTATTGAGAAGCTGAGGGAAAGCAAGTTTGATATTGTATTAATGGACATGGAAATGCCGGTAATGAATGGATACGAAGCTGCTACAATAATAAGGAATGAAATGAAGAACACTATTCCGATTATTGCAATGACGGCCCATGCAATGGCAGGTGAAAAAGAAAGGTGCTTGAGTTTAGGAATGAACGATTATATATCCAAGCCGATAAATGCAAATTTACTTTTTGAAAAAATTTATGACTTAACACTTAATTCTTAAAAGTATGATAACTGACAGGAACGGAAAGGCAATTGAACATGTTTGCAATTTTAACTATCTCACAGAAATGATGGGAGGGAAAAAGCATTTGATAAAGGGGATAATGGATGCATTTCTTGTGCAAATACCCGATGAGTTGAAATCTATTAATGATGCATTGGGTAAAGTGAATTTTGCCTCTGTTAAGAATTTTGCCCATACTATGAAATCATCTGTTTCAGTAATGGGGGTTTCCATACTTACACCTGTTTTAAAAGAAATGGAGAGTATGGCATTAGCGGCTACCGATATAGAGAAATTGTATGAACTTAACCAGGAGCTCACACTTATATGCCATCTGGCGATTGAGGAAGTGGAAAAGGAGAAAGAAAAATACGTTTAAAAATTTCAAAATAAGATATTATGAATAAGAAGACGAAGATCAAGATTTTTCTTGTAGATGACAATAAAGTCTTTACGCTTGCTTTGAAGGCAGATATAGAAGTTGCTTTTAAGGATATGTGCGTTGTTAATATACAATCATTTGAAACAGGTGAAGCCTGCATGAAAAAATTTCAAGAGGAGAAACCTCAAATTGTTATTCTTGATTATCACTTGAATAGTAATAATCCTGCTGCAGCCGATGGCATTAAAGTATTGGAAATGATTAAGAGGGCAAGTCCCGATACTAATGTTATTATACTTACGAGTGAGGATAGTGTTGAAATTGCTTTAAAATCGTTTCACCACCGGGCATCTGATTATGTTGTTAAAAGCGAAACTAAATTCAAAAAGATAAATTATTCACTATTTAACCTTATTAAAATAACCGAAGCAGAAGGTGAGGCAAGAGCCTATAAGAATGTGAATCTTATATTATTAGCTTTTCTTGCATTAATGATTGGAGCAGCAATTGCAATTATGATAATTAAACCATCGTTCTTTAAATAAACAGTAATAGCACCTGTAATGATCAATAGCAATATGTTATGGATAATAAGAAGCAAATAAATGTTTTTATAATAGATGATAATAAGGTGTTTTCGCTGGCTTTAAGAGCGAACATTGAAAAGACATTTAAAGAAAAGTCTTTAAAGATTTATCTGTTTGAAATAGGTGAAAAATGTAAGTCGATGTTTAAAATGGTTATACCTGAGTTGGTTATTCTTGATTATAATCTGAATAGCGATCACCCAAGTGCCTCAAATGGATTAAAAGTGTTGGAATGGATTAAAAAAGAGAATTCTGAAACATGTGTTATAATGCTTACAAGTGAAGATAGTGTTGAAATAGCGGTTAAATCCTTTCAGCAAAATGCATCTGATTATGTGGTTAAAACCATGACACAATTCAATAAGATCAATTATTCCCTGAAGAATATATTTAAAATACTAGAGGCTAAAACTATAGCAAGGAAATATAAATTACAAAGGATTGCTTTGCTTGTATGTATAGCTTTTCTCCTTGGTGGAATAGCCGCTGTTCAAATTCTTAGCGCTTCGCTGCATAAATAGATACTCCTATTCTACTAATTCTCATAAATCTCAGTCAAAACCTATAAGAGTAAATTTTAATGAAAACAAAAAAGCAAATAGATATTTTTATAGTAGATGATAATAAGCTTTTTGTTTTGGCATTGAAAGCTGCAATTGAAACTGCTTTTAAAAATACAATAGTTAATATATCTTCATTTAATACCGGAGAAGCTTGTATAGGACGATTTATGAAAGTAATACCAGAGCTGGTGATCTTAGACTATTCCCTTAACAGCAAAAAAACAGACGCTATGGATGGGCTTGAGGTGTTGAATAAGATAAAAAAGATGAATTTTTCGACCAGTGTTATTATGTTAACCAGCAACGAACAGATTGATGTTGCGTTAAAATCGTTTCACCATGGTGCCGCCGATTATGTTGTTAAAACCGCAAGCCAGTTTAAGAAAATAAACCATGCTATTTCGCTGATATTTGCTAAAAAGGAGCTCGATTTTCAAAAAGATATAAAAGCCAAGCAAGCAATTGAATTGTTGATTGCAAGCCGGGAAAAGGATTTTCAGGATGTGGAAAATGCCAGGAGGATGTCGGAACAAAATATTGCCAATAAGGAACTTGACTTTCAAAATGAAGAGAGGGCTAAAAGAGTGGCAGAACTAATTGTGGTTAATAAAGAAAAAACGGAAATTGAAAGGTCTAGATTAATTATTGAAAATAAAAACAAGGATATAACAGATAGTATACTGTATGCCAAACGTATACAGCAGGCAAAACTGCCCAGGAAAGAAGAGATATATTCAGCATTACCGAATTGTTTTGTGCTGTTTAAGCCCAAAGATATAGTAAGCGGCGATTTTTATTTCTTTTATAAAGACAGTAAATCAATTATAATAGCTGCCGCGGATTGTACCGGGCATGGTGTGCCTGGGGCATTTATGAGTATGATTGCTTCTGAAAAACTGAATGATGCTGTTTCTTCAAGTACAGATACATCTGATATTTTAAAACGGCTAAATAAAGGGATTAAAACAACACTCCGCCAGACAGATAGCCTCGATTCGACAAAAGACGGAATGGACATAGCGCTTTGCTCGGTAGATATTGAAAACCGTATTGTAAAGTACGCGGGTGCAAACAGGCCGCTTTGGATCATTCGTAACAACCAAACTGAGGTTGAAGAGATTAAAGCAACCAAGAAGGGGATTGGTGGTTTTACAGAAGATGAACAGCACTTTGAGACGCATGAGATTAAATTACAATCCGGAGATTCATTTTATATTTTTTCGGACGGATATGCAGATACTTTTGGAGGGAAGGGCGGAAAGAAGCTTATGACCGGTAAATTCAAGGAAATTCTGCTCGGTATCCAGCATCTTTCAATGCCTGAACAGGAACAACATCTTGATTATTTCTTGGAGAACTGGAAGGCAGGAGTGGAGCAAGTGGATGATATACTGGTGATTGGCATCCGTTTATAATCTACAACTAATCGTTTAATGCGTGAATTATGTAACTCCTTACGGTAGTTATGTAACAAGATAACGAAGCAAACAGGGCACCTTTGTTTCGTGAAAATGAATTCACAATTAAATCAAATTATCATGAAAACAAAATTATTACACACTATAGTAGCATCTGTTGTTCTACTATCTTTCCCTAAGATAAACTTTGGGCAGGCACCAAACTTGGGTACAGCTGCAAATTACGCTCTGTTTACATCAGTTGGTGCAGTTACAAATTCGGGTATTACTTACCTTACACATATTACGGGTAATGTTGGCTCAAACAGTGCTGCAACCATTACAGGTTTTGGTAATGTTGACGGAGTGATGACATATTCTGGAAGCGCTTTAAGCGCACAATGTGCTTCTGACTTATTGGCTGCTTATGATTCATTGGGCAAGGCCGTAGTAGATTCTTCAATTGGTGTTGTAATTGGTGGAAACACTATCCGTCCGGGTACATACCTTATGCCGGGTGCAGCTTCCTTAAATGGAACATTTACATTAGATGGTAAGGGAAAGTCAAATTCTGTATTTATTTTTAAAACGGCAAATGCTTTCAGCTCAAGTGCAAATTCAAAAATTAAGTTGATTAACGGAGCACTGGCTTGCAATGTGTTTTGGAAACTGGATGGAGCTGTTACATTAGCAGCTGGAACTATTATGAGAGGAACTATCGTATCTGGTGGTGCAATATCATTAGGTACAGGCGATACATTAGAAGGAAGAGCTTTAACTATTAATGGAGCTGTGTTGGTAGACAGTACAATGGCTTATACACCCGTAGGTTGTGGAAGCCCTACACTTACCGGCCCTGCTGCCCCTGCACTTGCTTCTACATCTTGCTGGGCAATATTTTCATCTAACGGTGCTGTTACCAATGCAGGAACAAGTAAAGTTATCGGTGATGTAGGAACCAATGTAGGTTTAACTACGGGCTATAATGCTATAGATGTTACAGGTTCTATTCACCCTATACCAGATGGTGCTACCTCAGCATGTGCTGCCGATTTAGGTAAAATTTATACTTACCTTAATACATTGCCTGCCGATATTGAATTATTATACCCGGCTCAATTAGGCCATGGATTAGTTCTTACCCCTCATACTTATGTTATGAATGGAGCTATTACATTTGTTGATACACTTTACCTTAACGGAGAAGGAAATCCTAATGCTGTATTTGTTATTCAAGAGAACGGTGCTCTTTCGGCAAGTGTTAATTCAAAAGTTAAGCTTATTAACGGAACACAGGCAAAGAATGTGTTTTGGAAGGTTGATGGCGCAGTAAATATTAATGCTAATTCGACCTTTATCGGAACAATTATTTGTAATAACGGTGCTATAAGCATACACGAAAACTCAACCCTTACCGGCGGAGCCTTTACAACCAATGGCCAATTAGCAACCGATACGCTTACAATTGCTAAGACTTCGGTTTGTGTGCCTGCAGGTATAGCTTCTGTTATTTCCGGAAGTGCAAATGATATGGCTACTATTTATCCAAATCCGTTTAAGTCGTCAATATCTATTACACTAAACGATATGACACAGATTAATAAATGTGAAATCGTGATATATAATGTTTTAGGAAAAGAAGTGATGAATACGATTATAACTGACCAAACAACAACTATTGGAACAAGTATGCTGCCATCAGGAGTATATTTTTACAGGGTTGTAAATAATAATACATTGTTGCAATCGGGTAAACTGATTTCACAACAGTAATACTTTTAATAATAAAGGCTTCACTCAGACAAGTAGTCCGAGTGAGGCCTTTGTTTTGAATAAAATTTGATACTCAATACGTGAATGATATAACTAATTGAAAACGTATTGTAACAACAAAAGGGTAATAGTAGCGCACTTTTGTAACGTGAAAATTAATTCACACTAAAAAATAATGATTATGAAAAATGTAACTGAAATAAAAGGAAACTGGAATGAAACCAAAGGAAAGCTAAAACAAAAATTTGCCATGCTGACAGATAAGGATTTGTTGTTAGTAGATGGCAAAATGGATGAATTAGTAGGCAGAATACAAGTCAAACTTGGTAAAACAAAACAGGAAATTCAGAAAATCATTGCTGGTTTATAAGCCGGGATTTGAAAAAAATAAAAACAAACAAAAAAATAAAAATGAAAACAATAATCAAGAGTTTATCAGTATTTGCAGTTGTAACAACTGCTGTTTTAGTAAGTTGTAATTCTCCTGAACAAAAAGTAGAAAATGCACAAGATAATGTAACCCAGGCCAATAGGGATTTAGATACGGCTAACAAAGAATATCTTGCTGATATTGAAAGCTACAGGAAACAAACTGCAGAAAGAATTGCAGCTAACCAGAAAAGCATTGATGAATTTAACGGGAGGATAGCAAATGATAAAAAGGAAGCCAGGGAGGAATATAAAAAGAAAATAGATGCTTTGGAACAAAAGAATACCGACATGAAGAAGACGATGGATGATTACAAGGCAGACGGAAAGGATAAATGGCAAACCTTCAAAGCTGAATTCAGTAAGAGTATGGATGAATTAGGACAATCATTTAAGGATTTGACCGCGAAGAAGAGTTAATTGCTATAATAAAAATTAATAAACAGAAATAATGACAAAAGATATAAAATGGGCAATAGACCAGGCCCACAGCGAAATTACATTCAAGGTAAGGCATTTAATGATTGCCCATAGTAAAGGCTCATTCAAAACATTTGATGCAAACATTTATACTGCCGGAAAGGATTTTGAAACAGCTGAGATTGATTTGTGGATTGACCCTACATCTATAATAACAGGAGATGCAAAGCGAGATACACATCTAAAAGGATCAGATTTCTTTGATGTGGAAAATCATAAACAAATAACATTCAAATCAAGTACAATAGGAAAATCTGATGTTAGTGGTAATCACGAATTGTGGGGTGAGTTGACAATAAAAGGTATTACGAAACCCGTGAAACTCGACGTGCAATTTGGTGGAATATTAAATGATCCATGGGGCCATGAAAAGGCAGGATTTACAGTTACCGGCACAATTAAAAGAAGCGATTGGGGCCTTGTTTGGAATGCAACAATTGAAGCTGGCGGTGTTATGGTTAGTGAAGAAGTTACAATATCATGCGATATTGAACTAATCAACGTGAACCAAAAAGAGCTAGCAATGGAACTGGAGCCTTCAACAACTAAGAAAGTTGGGTTCTGATTATAAATGATCTGGTAAAATGGAAAACAAAAAACTGACTACTGCCGGGGGCAGGCCGTATGTTGAATTTGAAAATTCAATGACGATTGGCAGGCAAGGACCAATTCTTATACAAGATTATTTTTTGCATGAAGATATGGCCCACTTTAATCGTGAACGTATACCGGAAAGGGTAGTTCATGCAAAAGGAACGGGAGCATTTGGTACGTTTACCGTAACGCATGATATAAGCCAGTACACCAAAGCAAAAATATTCTCGGAAATAGGTAAACAGACAAAAATGTTTGCCCGTTTTTCGCTTGTTGCAGGAGAGAAGGGCAGTGCAGACAGCGAACGCGACCCACGTGGCTTTGCGCTTAAATTTTATACTGAAGATGGCAATTGGGACCTTGTAGGTAACAATACTCCTGTATTCTTCATTAAGGACCCTAAAAAGTTCTCACACTTTATCCATTCTCAAAAACGCGATCCTAAAACAAATTGCAAAAGCCCGACTATGGTTTGGGATTTCTGGAGTTTTAACCCGGAAAGCCTTCACCAGGTTATGATATTGATGAGTGACAGAGGCACTCCATTTTCATATAGGAATATGAACGGCTTTGGAAGTCATACTTTTTCGCTTATTAATAAGGATAATGAAAAGGTTTGGGTAAAGTTTCATTTTAAAACCCTGCAGGGAATAAAAAATTTTAATGGAAAAGAGGCTAATGATATGAAGGCTACGGACCCTGATCATGCCCAACGCGATTTAGTTGAAGCTATTGAAAGGAAAGATTTTCCGAAATGGGCTATGCAAATACAGGTTATGACAACTGACCAGGCAAAATTATTTAAATGGAATCCATTTGATGTTACAAAAGTATGGAGTCACAAAGAATTCCCATTGATTGATGTGGGAATTATGGAATTAAATGAAATTCCGCAGAATTATTTTCGTGATGTGGAACAATCTGCATTTGCACCGGCTAATGTTGTTAATGGTATCAGCTATTCACCAGATAAGATGCTACAAGGCCGTTTACTTTCTTATCCCGATGCACACAGATACCGATTAGGTGTAAACTATGAGCATATCCCGGTGAATAAATGCCCGTACATGGTTGCAAACTACCAGCGCGATGGATTTATGCAGGTAACTGAAAATGGCGGTGCAGAACCAAACTATCGTCCCAACAGTTTTGATGATATTATTGTAGATGAAAGCTATAAAGAACAGGCAATGCAATTAGAATCGAACATAGCAGACTGGTTTGACCGTAACGAAGATGATAATGACCATTATACACAACCGGGTATATTATACCGCGATGCAATGAGTGAACAAGACAGGAAGAGTGTGGTTGCAAATATTATAAACGCCATGAATGGTATCAGTGGCAATAAAAAGCAAGAGATCATCAATAGGCAACTGTGCCACTTCTTTCGTGCCGATATTAACTTAGGTATGGCAATTGCAAAAGGATTGGGTATTACTATTGACGAAAAGACAATGGCTCACTCGCAATAGGAAATTAAATTAAAAATAAGGGAGTAATGAATTTTTCATTGCTCCCTTTACTATTTATATGAAGAGTGAATGATATAACTTATTAAGCTAGTTATACAACAACCCTGCAGGTAATACTGCGCACCTTTGTATCGTGAAAATTAATTCACACTTAAAAAAATAAATCATGAAAAAGTCACTTATAATACTCGGTTTAATGTCATTGTCTTTAAGTTCTGTACTAAAAGCACAGGATGAAGATACCCGCGACAGGTTAACAATAGGCTTTAGGGCAGGAATAAACTATTCGAATGTTTGGGACGCACAAGGACAGGATTTTAAGGCCAGCCCGAGGATAGGGTTTGCAGGCGGTGTTTTTGCAGGGATTCCACTTGGAACATTTTTAGGCTTTCAACCTGAAGTACTTCTTTCCCAAAAAGGTTTTCAGGGCTCCGGTACATTATTGGACCAGCCTTATTCTTTTTCGCGCACAACAACATATATTGATGTGCCACTTCAACTTCAATTAAAACCGTCTGAGTTCCTTACAATTGTTCTCGGCCCTGAATACTCATATCTTATAAATGAAGAGAATACTTATACATATGGTATAAATAGCAGTAGCCAGGAACAAGCATTCAATAATGATAATATAAGGAAGAATATTTTTGGCCTTATAGTCGGCGCTGATGTTATTATTGAAAGGTTTGTTATTTCAGGTAGGGTGGGTTGGGACCTTCAAACCAACAATGGTAATGGTACCTCATCTACGCCACGTTACAAAAATCAATGGGGCCAATTAACTATTGGTTTTAAAATTTAATAAACAGTATTATCAATGGGTTATAAAGCCCGGGTTATTATCTGAGATAAGACCCGGGTGACCCACATTAAAATAAGTTCTAAAATGAAAAACATTAAAAAAGAGAAATCAACCCCAATAGAGACGAAAATTCCCGTTTCTAACGACCATACCGGCTCGGACTGTGATGCAGATCATACAGGAAAGGATTGCGATAATGATGAAACCGAAACAACGGAGAAAAAAGTGAAAAGCAAAGGAAAGTTCAATAAACCCGGCCGGGAAGTTAATCCGGATACCACAGGCATTGATATTAAAAGTGATAAAACAAAAAAGTGATAGATAATTCTTTTAAAATTCCATTTTATGTTAAAACGGCGCTGATATCTATAAGCGTTATTGCTTTGGTATTTATCATGTATATAGGGCAGCTTATTATAATTCCTATTGTATATGCCACCATAATTGCTATTCTGCTTAACCCCCTGGTTAATTACTTAATACATAAGAAGATCAACAAAATAGTTTCTATTGTAATAGCTGTTGCCCTTGCCGTTTGTATAACAATAGGGTTTCTTTATATTTTATCATCCCAGATAAGTATGTTCAGGGAAACGTACCCACAGTTAAAAGATAAATTTCATATAACGAGTGCCAGGTTCTTGCAATGGATATCAGTAAAATTTAATGTACAGGAAGCTACGATTACCACCTGGATAAATGAAACACAAAGCAAGGCCATTAATAATTTTGCCATAGGCGAAAAACTCTCAGAAGTAGGGCAGGTTATGATAACGGGAATGTTGTTGCCGGTCTATTTATTCATGATTCTTTACTATAAACCATTATTAATGGAATTTACCCGCAGGCTTTTCCGTACAGAATATCATAGTGCGGTTACC
>Ga0206875_1029_pt1 | contig 42996 bp, 35 predicted proteins | sample Alteio_BWOrgCont_9_FD_152616 | JGI IMG/M metagenome (GOLD analysis project Ga0206875, IMG submission 152616) | Enriched cells from forest soil in Barre Woods Harvard Forest LTER site, Petersham, Massachusetts, United States -... | ecosystem: Environmental > Terrestrial > Soil > Temperate forest > O... | reverse complement strand
CCTCTGAACTCAACGCCCAATTCCTGGCTGAGCCAGTGGCTGAAGGCCTGGGCCTTTTCCTCACTCCAACCCCAGGTGATCAACTTGCTGGATTGCGCCGCGGTCTGCGCACCATTGTGCAGCAGGGCCGGCAGGTAACTGAAATGCGTGCCGCTGGGCCCCTTGCTGGCGCGACGTTGCAGGGCCACGCCGGAAATGGCATCGCGCGCGACCGACAAAGTTTTCCGGCGTCCCGCCATTTGCGGGAGCAGGACCGTCTGCGAAGTCTGGTCGATCCGCAAATCATAAGCGCCCGACCGATTGCGGACGGCGTGCCAGAGGAAAGTTCCCACTCCGACGGCAAGCACCACCGTCCATGCAACCTTCATCACCGTCATTCGCGGCTCGAATCCTCCAGTGATAACAGCGGGAAATGCCGCTAGAAACGCGGTAATTGCGGCCGCATAAAGGGCAGCAACAAAGGCGGAAGTTTCGGCCAGCAAAACGCGGGTTTCGCCCAGATGCTTCAATATCCGCACGCCTCCAGCCGATTGGCGCGGCGACCTTTCGCGCGATCGCGTGATCAACGTGTTCCACAGCAAAAAGCTCACCACGTTCAACGGCAGTGCAAACAGCAGGAGCATCAAATCCGACCCGTCCACACCCGGTTTCAAAAGCGAATCAGCCGGATCGACCGGGTTGTAATAAACGGTAACGTGGGACCAGCGGGGAAGATGTTCGACGGTCGCGTTCCATTCCAGAGTGACGTTGTGATCGTCGTAACGGTATCGATGGCCCGTGTAATTTTTGCCGTCCACCACATAATTGTATTCGATCTCAACTCCGCGCCGGCTGACCGCCCCCTGCCCCACTTCGCTGCGAACGACAAAGCCATGGACTGACGGGTATTTGCCGGCATAGTGCTGGCGCAAAGTGGTCTGGACCAGCGCATAACTTCCCACCCCCACCAATCCAGTCCAGCAGGTCAACAATAAAATCGGGTATATATACCGGGACTTGCGCATAAGTCACATTATGCAAAAACCGGGAACGTGTGGCCAGCCACAAAGTCAGCGCAATCTGGCGGCTTGTCAATGGCCGGTCTTGGTCTTTAAATGGCGGATACGTTATGAAAGCGAAGAAATCGAAATCCGCCTCCAAGAACCGCGCCAGCCTGCGCCCTTATTCCAGCCTCATGCTGGATGGCCCCGAACGCGCGCCCAGCCGCGCCATGCTTTACGCCGTCGGTTTTAAGAAGGAGGATTTCAAAAAGCCCATCATCGGGATTGCTTCCACCTGGAGCATGGTCACGCCCTGCAACGCGCACATTGACCAGTTGGCCCGCGAAGCCGAGGCCGGCGCCAATCACGCCGGGGCCAAGGCCATCATTTTCAACACCATCACCATTTCCGACGGCATTTCAATGGGGTCGGAAGGGATGAAATATTCGCTCGTGTCGCGCGAAGTCATCGCGGACTCGATCGAAACCGTGGTGGCTTGCGAAGGCATGGACGGGTTCGTGGCCATCGGCGGTTGCGATAAAAATATGCCCGGCGCCTTGATTGCCATCGCGCGTTTGAATCGTCCGTCCGTATTCGTTTATGGCGGCACCATTCTGCCGGGCTGTATCACGGGCGATTCGCGAAAGCTCGACGTCGTATCCGTGTTCGAAGCGGTGGGCGCCCATGCCAACAAGAAAATCAGCGACGCGGAATTGGAAAAAGTTGAATCCTGCGCCATTCCGGGGCCGGGTTCCTGCGGCGGAATGTACACGGCCAACACCATGGCCAGCGCCATCGAAGCGATGGGCATGAGCTTGTCCAACAGTTCCGCCCAAAACGCCATCTCCAAGGCGAAGAAGGAAGATTGCCAGCGGGCCGGCGCAGCCGTCATGGCGATGTTGCAAAGCGGATTGCGTCCGCTCGACATCATGACGCGGCGCGCGTTTGAAAACGCCATCACTGTTGTCATTTCGTTAGGCGGCTCGACCAATGCCGTCCTGCATTTGCTGGCCATGGCCCATGCCGCCGGGGTGAAACTGGCCCTGGACGACTTTACCAAGATTGGAAAACGCGTCCCGGTACTGGCCGATCTCAAGCCGAGCGGCCGTTATTTGATGTCGGAACTGGTCGCCGTCGGCGGCATTCAACCGCTGATGAAGATGCTCTTGGAAGCTGGACTGTTGCACGGCGACTGCATGACGGTCACGGGAAAAACTCTGGCCGAAAACCTGGCCAACGTTCCGCCCTATCCGGATTATCAAAAGATCATTCAGCCGCTGGACAAGCCGATCAAAAAAACCAGCCACCTGGTTATTCTATACGGCAACCTTGCGCCAGGCGGCGCCGTGGCAAAAATCACTGGCAAAGAAGGAACGCATTTCGAAGGCGTGGCGCGCGTGTTCAACTCCGAGGAGCAGGCGTTGAAAAAAATTCTTGACGGCACGATCAAGAAGGGCGACGTCGTAGTCATCCGTTTCGAGGGGCCGAAAGGCGGACCGGGTATGCGAGAAATGCTCGCGCCGACCAGCGCCATTTCCGGCAAGGGATTGGGCAAGGAAGTGGCCTTGATCACCGATGGTCGTTTTTCCGGCGGCACGCACGGGTTCGTGGTCGGACACATCACGCCGGAAGCGTATGTGGGCGGGCCGCTCGCGCTCGTCAAAAATGGCGACCGCATTGTCATCGACGCGGGAAAAAGCGAAATCCGCCTGGAAATTTCCGCCGGCGAAATGCAAGCCCGCCGCAAAGCGTGGAAGCCGCTCAAGCCGCGTTATCCGCGCGGCGTGCTGGCCAAGTACGCCCACACGGTGACGCAAGCCTCATTCGGCGCCGTGACGGACCAAAATCTCAAGCTGGATTAACGTCCAGCCAGGTAGGACTCCATCTGGTCGATGGTGGCGCTTTGGGCGGAAATGATCCAATTGACCATGTCGCCAATGGAAACAAACCCCACCAATTTTCCGTCGTCCATGACCGGGAGATGCCGCACCCGTTTTTCCGTCATCTTTTTCATGCAATCCTCCACCGTGTTTTGCGGCGTGGCGGTCGTGACATCGGTCGAGATGATTTCGCGCACGAGTGTTTTCTGGGAAGTTTTGCCCTCCAGAGCCACCTTGCGGGTGTAATCGCGCTCGGAAAAGATGCCGACCAGTTTGTCGCCGTCCAACACCGGCAGCGCGCCGATGTTTTTTTGCGCCAGCAGGCGAATCGCCTCGAACACCGTCGCGCTGGGCGCGATGGTCCACACCTTGCCGCCCTTGTGATGAAGGATGCTGCCAATGGTGACACTTATTGTCATGATTATAAATTACCATACGCTTCGCTCACCGCAACGCCAGCACAATTTTTTCGCCAAATCCGCCCGTTGATTTCGTTGACCTTCCCCCGCCTCTTTCCTAGACTGCCCGTCCATTTATGAATGTGATGGTTTGTGATCCAATTTCGCCCAAGGGCATCGCCCTTTTGCAGCAACGGCTCGAGTTCAAGGTGACGGTGCTCAAGCAGAAAATGCCCGAGGCGGAATTGCTGCCGCTCGTCGGGGAAGTCCACGCCATGGTCGTGCGCTCGGAAACCAAGATCAGCAAAAAGGTCATCGACGCCGCCCCCCACCTGCGCGTGGTCGGCCGCGCCGGCGTCGGGGTGGATAACGTGGACGTCGATGCTGCCACCCAACGCGGCATCGTTGTCATGAACACGCCCGGCGGAAATACCATTTCGACGGCGGAATTGACCTTTTCCATGTTGATGGCGTTGGCCCGCAAAATTCCGCAAGCCCACATGTCGATGAAAGAAGGCAAGTGGAGCCGCAAGGATTTCCAAGGGACCGAGCTTTACAATAAAACTCTCGGCATCCTCGGCATGGGGCGCATCGGCACCGAAGTGGCCAAGCGCGCCCAGGCCTTCGGTATGAAAATCCTCGCCTACGATCCTTTCCTCACCCTCGCCCGCGCCAAGGCGTTGCAAGTGGATTTGCGCGAGAACGTCGATGAAATTTATCAAGGGTCGGATTTCATCACCGTCCACATGCCGATGACCGATGAAACCAAGGGAATGGTCAACGCCGCGGCGTTCGCCAAAATGAAGAAAGGCGTGCGCGTCCTCAACTGCGCGCGCGGCGGCATCATCAAGGAAGCCGATCTTTTGGCGGCAATTCAAAGCGGCCAAGTGGGCGGCGCGGGCCTCGATGTTTACGAAACCGAACCGCCTCCAGCCGATTTTGCCCTGCGCGGTTTGCCGCAGGTTGTGATGACGCCGCACCTTGGCGCCAGCACGGAAGAGGCGCAGGAAAATGTCGGCATCGAGGTGGCCGAAGCCATCACCGATTATCTTATCGGCGGCGGCGTGCGCAACGCGGTCAATCTGCCCAATCTCGACGCGCAAACCTTCCAGGTGGTCAAACCGTTTTTGAATCTTGGCGAAAAACTGGGCCGCCTGCTGGCTCAGCTCGCGCCCAAGCGCAATGACCGTTTGGTCATCACTTACGGCGGGCGGGCCGCGCAATTGCCGACTGACCCGATTTCGCGCTCGGTCTTGAAAGGATTTCTCGAACTGGCCGGCGGCAAGGAAGTCAACCAGGTCAACGTCCGCACCCTCGCCACGTCGCTCGGCCTCGAAGTCCAGGAAATCAAATCGAGCGAGGAAACCGATTTCGCCGAGTGGCTGCATGTGACCGTCATTTCCGGCGACCAGAAAATTTCCGCGGCGGGCAGCATCTTTGGGACGAAGAACCTGCCGCGCATCGTGCGCCTGAGCAGCCAGCCGGTGGAGATTGTGCCGGAAGGCGTCCTGTTCCTCATGAACAACAAGGATCGGCCGGGCATCGTGGGTTACATCGGCACCTTGATGGGCAAACACGGCGTAAACATCGCCAGCATGAGCCTGAGCCGCGACACGGCGGGCGGCAATGCCTTGACCGTTCTTAATCTTGACAGCGTGCCGCCGGCGGAATTGCTCGCGGAAATCCAAAAGGACCGCGATATCAGCAACGTCCGCGTCGTAAAACTGTAACGGCCCGCGGCCGCACGAACATGAATCTGAAAAAGAAACTCGCGCTGGCGTTCGCCCTGGCCCTGGCCTTGGTCCAATGGCAATTGCCCGCCGGCGCCGCTTCGCCCGGCAGCCAATCCGGCGACCTTTTCCCCGACCCCGTCATCGCCAAAGGCGATGGCTTTGAGATCAAGCGCAGCGATTTGGACGATGCCTACGTCAACGCCAGCGTCACCTACGCCGCCAGCGGCCAGACCATTCCCGACTCCGACCGCGAAATCGTCCGCTCCAATTTGTTGCAGCACCTCGTTGCCATCAAACTGGTGGCGCTCAAAGCCACGCCCGATGACCGGGCCGTCGTGAAAAAATTTATCGAAGAAAACATCAACGACGCCCGCGCCTCCGCAGCCAGCCCGGAAATGTTCGACGCCCAGATCAAAGCCAGCGGCATGACTCTCGAACAAGTGCGCAACCGCGCTTTTGACGAACAATTGTTCAAGCGCGTGCTTCAATTTCAAACGACCAATGGCGTCGTTATCAGCGACGAGGCTGTGAAGAAATTCTACGACGATAACTCGGCGGATTTTGATGTGCCCGAGCAAGTGCATGTCAGCCATATTCTTTTCCTCACGTTTGACCCGGCGACGCGCCGTCCCCTGCCCCTTCCTGACAAACGAGCCAAGGACAAGCTGGCCAAGGACGTCCAAGCCCGCGCCGTGGCCGGGGAGGATTTCGTAAAACTGGTCAAGCAATATTCCGAAGCGCCCAGCGCCAAGAACAACGGCGAATACAAGTTCGCCCGCAACCAAACCGTCCTGCCGCCGGAAGTTGAGGCCGCTTCCTTCTCGCTGAAAACCAACCAAATCAGCGATGTCATCGAAACCACCTACGGTTACGAAATCATCAAGCTGCTGGAGAAACTACCCGCGCGGCACGAAGCGCTGGCCGAGGTTAAGGACCGCATCAAAAGCTATCTCGTCAGAAAAGAAGGCGAGAAGAAAGCGATTCCGTTTATCGAAAAGTTGAAGGCCGACGCCCACGTCACTATTGCGGACGCGAAAGTGGCCACGCCCTGAAGGCTGGAAATTACTGCCGCAACTCAATCGGCACGTAGCGTCCGCCGGTCGGTCCGGTGTAAATCTGGCGCGGACGGCAAATGCGTTTGCGCGGCTCATCCAAAATCTCCTTGAAATTGGCGATCCAGCCCGGCATGCGCCCAATGGCGAACATCACCGTGAACATCTCCGTCGGAATTCCAATGGCCCGCATGATGATGCCGCTGTAAAAATCCACGTTCGGATAGAGCTTGCGCTCGACGAAATAGGAATCGTGCAGGGCCGCCTGCTCAAGCATTTTCGCGATGTCCAGCAATGGATCCTGCCGGTTCAACGTGTGCAACAGATTATCGCACGCCTCCTTGATGATCTTGGCGCGCGGATCGTAATTCTTGTAAACCCGATGGCCAAAGCCCATCAAACGGCGCCCGCTGTTTTTGTCCTTGGCCGCCGCAATGAATTTCTGGCCGTCATCGCCGGAATCGTGAATTTCCTGCAACATGGCGATGACCGCCTGATTGGCTCCGCCATGCAGCGGTCCCCACAACGCGCACACCCCCGCCGCCGCGCTGGCGAACATGTTCGCCTCGCTCGACGCCACCATGCGCACGGTCGAGGTTGAGCAATTTTGCTCGTGATCGGCGTGCAGCAGAAAAATCAAATCCAGCGCCTTCACCACCTCCGGCTTCAACTCGTAATCTTCATACGGGTTGGAAAACATCATGTGCAGGAAATTGGACGTGTAATCGTAATCCGGCTTGGGATAGACGAAGGGCAGCCGCGCCGATTTCCGATGGGAAAAAGCTGCGATGGTGCGCACCTGCGAAATCAACCGCGCGGCGTGCTCGTCGAATTTTTCCTTGCTCGGGATTCCCATCAAGCCGGGGTAATAACAACTGCTGGCGTTGATCATGGCGGACAAAATGGCCATGGGATGCGCGCCCGGCGGAAAATCGAAATGGTGCTTCATATCCTCGTGCAGGTTCTGATTCTGCTTGAGGAGTTCGGAAAATTTTTGCAATTGCGCCTGCGTCGGCAGCTTGCCGTAAATGACCAGGTAGGCGGTCTCGGTGAATTTCGATTTGACAGCCAGTTCTTCAATCGGGATGCCGCGATAGCGCAAGATGCCCTTCTCGCCGTCGATGAAGGTGATCGAACTCGTGCACGCACCGGTGTTAGCGTAGCCGTCGTCCAGAGTGATATAGCCGGTCGCGTCGCGTAACGTGGAAATATCGATCCCCTTTTCGTTCTCGGTCCCGGTGACAACAGGCAACTCGCAGGTCTTACCGTTCAGCTCCAGCTTCGCTTTTTCACTCGTCGTGTTCATCCTCTTATCATTATAGGCCAACGCGTTCCGGTTGCCATGCTATTTCGCAAATTACCGGTCGCTTAATGGCCCGCTGAACGAATACGTGCCGGAAGCCGCGACGAAATCCGTCCGCCCGTTCTCGGTCTTGAAGGATTTCAAGCCGGCCGATTTTTCCAAAAGTCTTCCGCTCTCGCGAATCTTCGCCATGTCGGCAATCGGCAGGCTGACGGTCGCAGTCGTGTTGGCTGGTATCCGAATCTCCAGGTAAAATTCGCCCTTTTCCACCTTCCAATTGCTGACGATTTTTCCGCGAATGGAATCATAATCCGCATGGACCCAGGTCAGATCACCCACCACATTCGGTGAGATAGAGAAATGTTTGAAACCGGGCGCCGTCGGGTCCGGATTGATCCCCGCAAGGGCCCGGTAAAACCACGCGTCGATGTCGCCGAACATCACATGAAAACGTGAATCTGCCCCGTTCCATTGTTCCCACAGGGTCGTCGCTCCCTGCCCGATCCACCAACCCCAGCCCGGCTCGGTTTTCTGCGACGCCACGCGATAGGCCACGTCCGACCGTCCATTTTCAGTCAATGCGTTCAGCAAATATTTCGCGCCGAGAATCCCCGTATCGACATGCCAATCCGCCTTCTTCACCGCCGCGACTAGATTTTCCGTGACCCGCTCTCGGATTTCCGCAGGCACCAATCCCTGATAAAGCGCGCAACTCAACGCCGTCTGGCTGCCGTTGTCGTATAGGCCGGTGTCCGCGTGGTAGAATCGTTTGCCGAAGGCTTTCTCGGTATTGGCCGCTTGTTCGCGATAATGGCGCGCGTCCTCTTCCTTGCCCAGCAACCCCGCCGCCAGCGCCACAATTTTAGTATCGACATAATAATAGCCAGTGTCCGTGATGGGCGCTTCCGTTGTCGTCTTGTAAGGCGCCCAATCATTGAGCCCCACGTTGACGATGCCGTCCTTGGCCCGGCTGGTCAGGTAATCCACGTAATGTTTGAAGCTGTCGTAATGATGAAGGAATTCATCCGTGTCGCCGTAATAAAGATATTGGTAATACGGAATCAGCAGGAACGCGCTGTCCCAGGCCGGCCCGTTGCCCCATGTGTAACCCCAGCCGCTCGTCGGCACGATGCCGGGCAGTTTCCCTTCGGGAAGCTGCGCATCCGCGATATCCTGAATCCACTTCGTATAAACCGCCGACGGAAAAAAGTTGTACATGCCCAACTCAGACGCCAGATGCGCGTCGCCGGTCCAACCGTTTTTTTCCCGGTGCGGACAATCCGTGGGAATGCCCTGCAAATTGCCGAGGTAAGAGCGCCGTGACGCCGCCGCGATGCTGTTCAACAGCGGATTGGAACATTCGAACTGGCCCACTTTCGGGATATCCGAATGAAAGAAAATCGCCGTCAACGATTCCGGCGTGGGTTTGCCCGGGAAACCGTGGACTTCAACATATCGAAATGCGTCATAAGCAAACCGCGAACTCCAGATCTCCGGTTTGCCTCCCTTCAATATATAAGTATCCGTCTGGAATTTTTGTTTGGCATCGAAACGGACCACATGCATAGCGATGGCCGCCTGATCGACCAGCCCGTCTCCGTTGGTATCGAGGCGCTCGGCGTATTTCATGGATACTTCCGTGCCGGCCGGCCCTTGCACCGATAATTGCGCGTGGCCGGACAAGTTCGACCCGAAGTCAAATACAAAAACACCCGGCTTCGGTTCCTTGATGCTGACCGGCTTAAAGGTCTGGTCCACCCGGATGGGTGGCATCATCTGCGCGCACAGCGTCCCCGCCGGAGGATCGACCAGCAATGCCGGTTCCCATGACAAATCGTTGAAACCCGCCATGTTCCAACCCGCCTGCTCGTGCCGCGCGTCGTAAATTTCCCCGGTATAAATCGAGTTATAAACAATCGGGCTGTCGGACGTCTTCCAATCGTCGCCCGTTGCAATGACAGTCCGGCGGCCGTCGGCGTATTCGATTTCGATTTGACACAGCAACTTCGGCGCGGCGCGCCACGGCGCCTTGTCCCAGTCCCAGGCTGTTTTATTGAGCACATTATAAAAACCGTTGCCGAGGATGACGCCTACCGCGTTGTCGCCACGTTGCAGCAACGCCGTGATATCATGTGTCACGTATAAATCATGGCGGTCATAGCGCGTATAACCGGGATCCAACAGGTGGTCCCCCACCCGTTTGCCATTCACGTAGAGATCAAAATAACCCAGGCCGCAAATGTAAGCGCGCGCCTCCTTGACTTCGCCATCCAGCGCGAACGATTTCCGCAGCAATGGCGCAATCGCCACCGCGTCGTTCTTCGTGCGCCCAATCCATTTCGCCTGCCAATCCGGGGTCTGGAGCAAACCCATTTCCCAATGCGCAATTTTGCTTTCGGAAACCCGCCCCTGGCTGTCCCACACGCGCACTTTCCAAAAACATTGCTGGCGCGAGGTCAACGGCGCGCCGCTGTAATAGATTTCCACCGTGTCGTCCGACGCCACCTTGCCGCTGTCCCACAAATCCGCTTCGCCCCGCCGCAAGCTATTCTCCGCGCCCGCCACGAGAATTTCGTAGGCAGTCTGGTTTTGTCCGCGACGGTTCGAGTCCAGCTTCCAACTCAAACGCGGGCGCACCGCATCGATGCCCAACGGGTTGTCCAACTGTTCGCACCGCAAATCAAACACCGTCATCGCCGAGGCCGAGAGACAGGCACCGGCCAGCCATGCCACGACCAAGGCCAGCCATTTTGTTCTTCGCTTTTCGTTCATAGTAAGAATTTGATTCGCGTGCGAGCCGACACAACTACACCAGCGCCACCCGCCATCCAACTCAATTCCAGCCAAGACGCCCTGTTCGGGGCGCCACACTTTAGTTCTAAGGTTTTGACTAATTTTTTGAAGGATTGCACATTGATGCACTAGTGAAAACACATCCACTGTATCTGAACGGGGAATTTGTCACCACCAACCGGACGTTTCCGGTCAAGAACCCGGCCACGGGCGAGGCGTTCGCGCAGATGTCGGCCATTGACCGCCCGCGCCTGACTCAGGCCATCGCCGACGCCCACGCCGCCTTTGCCGGATGGCGGGCGCTGACAGGCAAGGCTCGCGGCGAATATCTGCACAAGATCGCCAACGAATTGGACAAGCGCCGTGATGAAATCGCCCGCACTATTACGCTGGAAAATGGCAAGCCGCTGGCCCAAAGCGTCGGCGAAATGGGCATGACCGGCGACCATCTGCATTGGTTCGCCGAGGAAGCCCGGCGCGGCTACGGCCGAATCATCCCGCATCAGACGGACGGAAAACGCAATCTCGTAGTCAAGACCCCTTACGGCGTGGTCGGCGCCATCAGCCCGTGGAATTTCCCGCTGGTGCTTTCGGTGCGCAAAATCGCCCCCGCTCTCGCCGCCGGTTGCACGGTCATTTTGAAACCGGCCAGTTACACGCCGTTGTGCAACGTGGCATTCGCCGAGGCCTGCGATGCCGCCAAACTGCCCAAAGGCGTCTTTCAACTCGCTGCCGGATCCGCTTCGGAAATTGGCGACGAATTTCTGCAAAATCCGCTCGTGCGAAAAATCAGCTTTACCGGTTCGACGGAAGTCGGCCAGCGGCTCATTGCCGGCGCGGCGGCGCAGATCAAACCGCTCTCGCTCGAACTGGGCGGTCTCAATCCTGTCCTTGTGTTCGACGACGCGGATTTGGAGAAAGCGGTGGAAGGAGCGATGCTGGCCAAGTTCCGCAACACCGGCCAATCGTGCATCGCGGCCAACCGCATTTATGTGCAACGCGGCATTTACGATAAGTTCGTGAATTTGCTCGTTGAAAAAACGAAGGGGATGAAAGTCGGCGACGGCTTGGAAGCGGACGTCCAGATCGGGGCTATGATTGACGAGAACGCAGTGAAGAAAGCCCTCGAACATGTGAACGACGCAGTCAAACGCGGCGCGCGACTGTTGTGCGGTGGCAAACGGCTGGATCGCGCCGGATATTTTCTCGAAGCCACCGTCCTGGCCGATGTGCCGAAGGACGGCCTTTGCATGAAGGAAGAAACGTTCGCGCCGGTCGCCGCAGTGGTGCCGTTTGCGACCGAAGCCGAGGCGATTACCGAGGCGAACAGCTCGCCCTTTGGCCTGGCAGCCTACGCCTTCACACGTGATCTCAGCCGCACCTTCCGCCTCATGGAACAGATTGAAGCCGGCATGTTGGGCGTTAACGACGGGTTGCCGACCACGACCAATGCGCCCTTTGGCGGAGTCAAACAGAGCGGTTGGGGCCGAGAACTCGGCAGCGAAGGGCTCGACTCTTTTCTTGAAACCAAGCACATTTCCATTGCAATCTAATGAACGCGCCTTTGCGGCAATCAGTTGCCGCGCCAGCGCCCAAAACTATGGACAAACCTAAACCAGCGAATTTTCTCAGCGCGGACGCCGGCAGTTTTCGCTACACCGAAAAATCCAGCCCGCACACCTCAAACCTTCAATTGCTGACCTACGGCGTTTATGAATTGAACGGCTCCGTGCGCAGCGGCAGCCTCGCCCACGCCGGCGAGGAAGCGCTCCTGTTCTGCTGGAAGGGGGCAGTCTCGGCGAACTTGGACGGCAAGGATTATCCGCTGGAACATTACGACGTCCTTTACATTCCGAAGAACGCCACCTACCGCCTTTCGCAAAAACAGGGCGAGAGCAAGGTCATTGTTTGCCGCGCCCCGGCGGAAAAGGCCCATCCGGCCTTTCACGCGTCCTGGGCCCAGTTTTCCAAGAACGAACAACGCATCCGCCATCTCAAGGGCAAGGACGTATTCCTTATGTTTGACGTGGGCGAAGGCGCGGACAAATTGATCGCCGGCTATACCATCTTCCAGCCGCAGCAACGTTCCTGGCCGCCGCACAATCACACGGACCAGGAGGAAGTTTATATTTTCACCAAGGGCCGCGGCTCGATGGAGGTTTATGCGGATGAAGAAACCAAAAGCTTCGTTCGCTCGGTCAATGAAGGCGATGCCGTCACGATTCCCCTGTTGAATTATCATCCGGTCTTCAGCCAGGAGGAGGAGTTGCACTTCATCTGGTGCATCGCGGGCAACCGCTATTGGGTCGGCGACAAGAACAAGGATTTCATGACCGGGAAGGTGGACAAACTGACCACCTGATCGCCTTTTTTCATGAACCTTTTCCACGGCACTGTCATTCGGGAACCGGTGGGAAACAAGAACGGTTACTGGACGGGCGCGCCCGGCGCCTTCTACGATCCGCTCGATAAAGCCTGGTATCTGACCTATCGCCTGCGCCGGCCCCGCGGCGTCCAACCCGACCGCGGCGGCGAAGCGCGCATCGCCCGTTCCAAGGATTTGAAGAATTGGGAGGACATCTGGAGCGTCAACAAGAACGAATACAAGACCGCCTCCATCGAGCGCAGCACCATTTACCGCGGGCCGGACAAAGTCTGGCGCTACTACACCAGTTACGTGCATCCCGCCGACGGCCGCTGGTGCGTGGCCATGTTGCGCGGCACCGATGCTTCCAAACTCTACAGCGGCAACGTGGAGGTTCTCTTCACCGCCAAGCCGCTTGGACTGGAAGGCATCAAGGACCCGTGGATTATGCTGCACGAGGGCGTTTATCGCATGTTCGTCAGCGTCGCCTTGCCCACGTCCGCTACGACGGCCAAATCGCATGAGACGCTGGACATTTACAACACCGGCGAATGCCTGTCGGCGACTGGCATGGCCACATCGACCGACCTGGATCACTGGGAATGGAAGGGAATTATCTTCCGTCCCGAAGGCAGCGGCTGGGACCGTTATTGCCGGCGCATCAACAGCGTCGTTCCGATGGAGGACTATTTTCTCGGTTTCTATGACGGCAGCGCCAGCCACGAGGAGAATTACGAGGAAAAAACCGGCGTTGCGATTTCCACCAATTTAACCAACTGGCGATCTCTTTCCGCCAAAGGCCCGGCTTATATCAGCGCGCACGCCTCGCATTCCCTGCGTTATCTGGACGCCCAGGTTCAGGGTGGCACGGCCTGTATCTTTTACGAAAACGCCCGGCCCGATACTGCGCATGAATTGCGATTGTTGACGATGGACAAGGACCAGTTTTATTCCTCGATGACGCGGTTTTTGCCCTCGGAAATGCGTTCAGAATGATCCTCCTGCCGGAGTATTTGCGGATTCCCGCCACCGAACTCGGACGCGGCACCCAGGTCAAAATTGTTGTCAAGAAAGACATGGCCGCCATCGGCGAAACGATGGCTGCGGACATGCTGGAGGAGATTCAACGCGCCCAACGCGAACGCCGCCATGCGACTCTCATCGTCCCGGTGGGACCCATCGAGCAATTTGCCGTTCTCGCACGGAAATTGAATGCCGAACGGATCGATGCCCGCGAAGTCATGCTCATCAACATGGATGAATATCTTGGACCGGACGACGCGTGCATTCCGCTGGAACATCCCTTGAGCTTTCGCGGGTTCATGAATCGCTCGTTTTACGACCTGCTCGAACCCACTCTTGCGCCACGCCCGGAGAACCGCGTTTTTCCCGATCCCAAAAATCCCGGCGCGCTCGCCGCAGTAATTGACAGGCGCGGAGGAGTCGATGCCTGTTTTGGCGGCATTGGCATCAACGGCCACATTGCTTTCAACGAACCGCCGGAGCCAGGGGAAACAATTCCGGATACCGAGTTCGCCCAGTTGCCGACTCGCGTACTGAATCTTTCAAAGGAGACACGAACCATCAACTCTGTGACCGTCGGGGGCGAAGGCGCGGTGATTCCGTTGCGCGCCGTCACAGTGGGAATGAAGGAAATCCTCGGTGCGCGTCGTTTGCGTCTTTACTGCAATCGCCCCTGGCAAAGCGCGGTGGTGCGGCGCGCGTTGCATGGACCGGTGACGAGCGCCTGCCCGGCCTCCTTCATGCGCCATCATGCCGATGCGCGCCTGACTGTGGCGGAATACGTGGCCGCCCCGCCGCAAATCAGCCTGCGCTAAGCCGGTTGGCTTGTTTCTGCTGCGGGCGGAGCTGCCGGAGTTGCGGCGGGAGTTTCCGCCGTCTTCATTGCCGTAACGGAATCAATGCGATAGCGCTTCTTGCCGCCTTCCACGGGCACTTCCACTTCTTCGCCGGGCTTGTGATTGAGCAGGGACTGGCCCACCGGAGTCAAATAGCTGATAACGCCTTTGTCCGGATCGGAATCCCAGGCGCCATGGAGCGTGAACTTTTCCGCGCTGTTGCTATCCAAATCAGTCACGCCGACAATCGTTCCAATGCTGACCACGTCGGTGCGAGGGTTGACGAAATCATTGCCGCGCGCGCGCACCAACTGCGCTTCCAACTCGCTCTTGCGGCGCATGAGGATCTTCTGCATTTCCTTGGCCGCCTTGTATTCGTGGTTCTCGCGCAAGTCGCCGTAACTGCGCGCCACGGCAATTTCCTTGGAATTGGCCGGAATGGCTTTCTGCACCAGCTCGGCGTATTCGTTCTTGCGCCGTTCCAGACTTCCCCAGGAAACGAGATAAACCATTTCCTGCTTTGTCTGCTCGCCGGAAATCATCGTCTGCACGGCCGGATAACTTTTAACGATGCGCGCCAGCAGCGACCGTTTGTCCATGTCATCGAAACACGGCGACAATTGCAGGGCGCGGGTCAAATCCTTGATGACTTCCAAATCGGCCGAGCCGATCAACTCGACCAGCAAGGTTTGGTCGGCCAAAATGAAATCGCGCAATTTGTTGGAACGCTTTTCGTTGAACTGATCCCGTTCCATCGCCGTCAGCATGGCGCGGAAAACTTCCGGCCCGAGAATGTCGGCAAACGAATCGGACCGTTCCTTGGCCAGCCAGAGCAGCAACTCGGTGCCGGCCTGGTGCTGGCTGATCAGGCGCGCCAGAAGTTCCTTCAAGGCATCCAACTTGCCGCCAGAAATGAGCGCGTGGGCCACTTCGCCGGCCAGCTTGGAGGAAACGCCGTTGAGCGCACCCAAAAGAGCATCGTGCCAATGATCGGGATTGGCTTCCTTGAATGATTGCAAAGCGCGGCGATGTTTGGCGGCGGGAATTTGTTCGAGCACGCCGCCCACCTTCGAGCCTTCCTGAGCCCAAATGGCGCTGGCAGGCAACTCACCTTCGGCAGCGGGCAATTTCTCGGCGGCGCGCAATTCGTCCCGCACGAAAATGGCTTCCAACGCCACGGCCGGCTGGGTCCGTTGATGCGTTCCAATCTCGGTATTCAAGGTCTGAATCACCTCTTTGACGGTGGCATCCTTGTCATCCAGATCGGAGAGACTTTTCAAAACCTCGTGCGCGATGGTCAGATGAGCCTTCAATCCCTTGGCCACGCGAAATTCCGTGAGGAACCGGTTTTGCAGCGACACTTCCTTGGCCTGATAAATAATCGGCTCGGATTTCTTGAGCGGCACCTGGAAATGGCCGTTCTTCTTCAATTCCCGCTTGGCCGCCTCCCACCATTTTTTCCAGTCGTCCTTGATCACATCCGGCACCAGCACCTGTTGAATCTGGTCCACTGTGGCCCGGCCATTGAAGCTTTGCAGGACGAGCTTGATCAAATCCAGATGATGCAAGGCCGCCATTTGGCGAAGCGCATCGATATCGGAAACCTTCCGTGCATAAATGTGATCGCTCGAAATCGGCTTGAGCGATTCGGCCGCAAACGCGAGATCCATGGCGTGGCCGGCCTTCGATTGAAAATCTATAATGAAGCGGGAAAAAACCGCGTCCACCGTGGTGATCTTTCCAAAACCCCAACTGCGATGATAGCAGTAGCCACTTTCGGTCAACGTGATCAACGCATCCACGTTTTGGCGGCTTAACTTGCCGGTCGCAGCCAGCTTTTCGAATTCCTCTTTCATGGATATGTTCTCGCGTCCCATAACAGTCCCGCCATTATTATGCCGTGAAGTCTGAAAATCCAAGAGAAATTGCCGCGCGCGTTTTGCGAAGGCGCGGGCAGGAGGCCGATTACACCGAGAAACTGCTCGAAACCGAGCTGGGTCGCGGCGGCTTGAGCCCCGTTGATCGCGCGCTTTGCCAGGAATTGGTCTATGGAATGGTGCGCTGGCAGGCGACGCTCGATTGGCTGGTGGCGCGGAAAACCGGCAATCGCGAGCAAAACTCCGCATTGCGGATTCTGCTCCATCTTGGCCTTTATCAATTGTTCTGGTTGCAGCGCATACCCAATCACGCGGCTGTCCACGAAACGGTAGAGTTGGGCAAACGATTGGGCTTCGGAGCCCAGGCAGGTTTTCTCAACGCCGTGCTGCGCGGTTATACGCGCGAGCGGGAAGCCACCGTGAGCGAGTTGGAAAAACTAAAGAAAAGCGATCCCGCCATTGGCTACTCGCACCCGGCCTGGTTGGTGGAACGATGGACGGCCCGTTGGGGAGCCGAAAAGACGGCGCAGCTTTTGCAGGGAAATAACACTCCCCCGCCTCTCTATGCCCGATTGAATCTTTTGAAAACCGATGCCGCGAAATTGACCGAAGCCTGGAACAACGAAGGCGTCCAATTCACCGAGCGCAAATGGGACTGGACCGGCGCGAATTCAGTTTTCGAACTGTTATCGCATCCGCCACTGGCTCAAAACGAAAGTTTCAAGAGCGGTTGGTTCTACGTGCAGGATCCCAGCACGCTGCTCGCCGTCAACGAATTAGGTGCGCGTCCCGGAGAAACGGTCCTGGATCTTTGCGCGGCCCCGGGCGGAAAGACCGTTTACATCGCACAGCAAATGAAAAATACTGGACGCATCGTCGCTTGCGACAACCAGCCGGCGCGGCTTGAACTGGTGCGCGAAAATTGCGTTCGTCTGGGCGTGACGTGCGTCGAATATTCCCAACCGGCCACGCCCGCGTCATTCGACCGAATTCTAGTTGACGCTCCTTGTTCAAACACAGGCGTCCTGCGCCGCCGCGTCGATTTGCGCTGGAGAATCAAGCCGGACGAATTAACTCGACTGCGCAGAACGCAACTCGCGCTGTTGGAACAGTGCTCTGGTTTGGTGAAACCAGGCGGCACGCTCGTTTATAGCACATGCAGCCTTGAGCCGGAGGAGAACGAATCGGTCACGACCGAGTTCCTGGAGGCGCATCGCGATTTCACCTTGGAGCAGCAACGACAGCTTCTGCCGTTTGAGGATGGAGTCGATGGCGCGTATGTCGCGCGCTTGCGCAAATCGGGTTGACTCCCCCGCATCTTCTGGAAAATTGGAGCCGCATTTTCTATGGCGAAAATTCAACGCGCGTTACTTTCAGTTTTTGACAAAACCGGCCTGATTCCATTTGCGCAGGCGCTGGCTGCGGCCGGGATTGAAATTATTTCAACCGGCGGCACGGCCAAGGCGCTGCGCGAAAAAGGCATCGCAGTCGTCGAATTGGGCGCCTACACCGGTTTTCCGGAAATGCTCGATGGACGGGTCAAAACACTTCATCCAAAAATTCACGGCGGACTGCTTCACATCCGCGGCAATGCGGAACACGAAGCCGCCATCGCTCAGCACGGCATTCAACCCATTGATTTGGTTGTCGTTAATCTGTATCCGTTCGCCCAGACCATCGCCCGGCCCAACGTGACTTTGGACGAGGCCATCGAAAACATCGACATTGGCGGGCCTTCCATGCTGCGCAGCGCGGCCAAAAACCACGCCAGTGTGACGGTGGTGACAGATTCGGCCGATTACGCGGAAGTCGCCGCTCAAATTACCGCCAGCGGACAAACCACTCCTGAATTGCGCCGGCGGCTGGCCGCGACTGTTTTTGCCAGGACCTCAGCCTACGACGGACAAATCGCCGGTTATCTGGCGAAAACTTTTGGCGTGGCTGCAACAAGTTCCGCGATCACTCCGCCCAAGCCGGGCGAGGCGTGGCCGGAGGAGATTGAATTAAAATTGCGGCTGGCCCAACCGTTGCGCTACGGGGAAAATCCCCACCAGCGCGCGGCGCTCTACGGCCGGTTCGGCGAATACTTCCTGCAACTTCACGGGCGCGAGCTCTCCTATAATAATATTCTCGACTTGACTGCGGCCGCCGCGTTGGCCTCCGAACTCCCCGGCGACGCCCCGACTCTCGCCATTCTCAAACATTCCAATCCCTGCGGCGCTGGCCGTGGACGGACTCTGCGTGAAGCATGGGAAAAAGCGTTCGCCACCGACCAGCAGGCGCCTTTCGGCGGCATCATCGTCGTGAATCGTCCGCTGGATCTTTCCTGCGCGGAGGCAATCACCGAAATTTTCAGTGAAGTCATCGTCGCCCCCGAGTTTGAGGCCGGCGCGCTCGAATTGCTGCGCCGCAAAAAGAACCTGCGCCTGATGCAGGCGCTGAAATGGCCGCAGGCCGATGGGATTGTGGAATTGCGCGACGTGGGGGTGGAATCGTTCCTAGCCCAGGATCGGGATGGCCGAAAACTCACCCAAGCAGACTGGCGCGTGGTAACGAAGCGCCAGCCCACGGATGATGAACGCCACGCGATGGGTTTCGGCTGGTCCGTGGCCAAGCATGTCAAGTCGAACGCCATCGTGTATGCGGGACCGGACCGGACGCTGGGAATCGGCGCAGGCCAAATGAGCCGGGTCGATGCCAGCAAGATTGCGGTATGGAAGGCGGGCGAGGCGAAACTTTCGTTGAGGGGCAGCGCCGTTTGCAGTGACGCATTCTTCCCGTTTGCCGACGGTCTGATCGCGGCGGCCGAAGCCGGCGCAACCGCCGCGATTCAACCTGGAGGTTCGGTGCGGGATGACGAAGTCATTGCCGCGGCGGATGAACGAAACATGACGATGGTCTTCACCGGCATCCGGCACTTTCGCCATTAATTAGCGCGTGTTAGACTAACGGCTGAGCCAGTAAATGGCCGCCACCTGTCCGACGCACAATGCGCCCAAAGCGATCCAAGTCAGCCATTCCCGCCACATCAGGCTGCCCTGCCGAATCGCGCCCAGGCTGAAACGCAGCGTCACGCCGCCCAACGTGATGGTATCGCCGTTGCGCAAAATTGTGTGAGGGGTGGGCGCTCCGTTGACGCTGGCAAGCGCGTTGGGTTCAACTTCGAGAAAGAGGCCGTCGGCGCGCCAATGGATTTTGCAATGGGAAGGCCAGACACCCGCATCATCAAGAACGACATCCGATTGCTCGGCCCGTCCAACGACAACGGGGAACTTGTTGCCATCGAATTTCCTGCCGGACTGCCGACCGGAAAGAACCTGGAGCTGGATCATTTACCAAGGACGCTTGCGGACGAGAATTCTGTCACCCGGATAGACCGGCAAATCCAGTTCTGGATGTTCCAGCGCTTTGACACAATTGACTACCGTGTATTTTCCATCCCTACGGTAAAGCCGCACGTTTCTGCGGTTGGCAAATGGGCTGAATCCGCCCGCCGCCGCAATCGCCCGGGTGACGCTTATCTGGCCGGTGTAGGGCTGCTTGCTACCCGCTCCAGCGGCATTGACTTCGCCATCCACGTAAAAGAACCGCATGACGGGCGTCACCGTCACCGCCAGATGCGTGTAATAACGCGGAACGTAGAGCGCCTCGATCGCCTTCTCCGCCTGCCCTGCGGTTAAGCCATCGAGGTGAACATCGCCAATGAAATCAAAAAAAATGCAACCATTGCCTTTAATTTCCGTATCCATCGGTTTAATCGGGGAGGGTGGTCCGGAAAACTCAATTGTGATCCGGTCGCCGATCAGCAAAGGCGAGGTTGCGTCATCTTTGGCGCCCGTTGTCACCGCCGGTTGATTGGTTTTTGGATCGCTGGTAGAACACCCGCTTATGCCGCAGACCAGCAAACCAAGCGTGACAAATGGAAGAACTTTCGTGGAAAAGTGACGCGCGAATCTCATATTTTTATAGCAACCAGACCAACGTTATCAGTACTTCTGCTTGATATCAGCCTTGGCTTCCTTGGCCGCATCACTCAATTGGACAACGGTTTTGTCTTTTTGTTGGCTGCCATATTCATAATATCCGCTGTAATAATAGTAATTTTCATCCTGGCTCATGTTGATGTTGTTCAACACGATTCCCACCAGGTTTCCTCCCACCTTGAGAATCATTTGCTTGGCCCGCAGCGTCATCGGCTGCGGATAGCGGCGGTATTGGATCACTTGCAGAACCATGTCCATTTCGCTGGCCAGAATGGACGCGTCACTGACGCCCAAAAGCGGCGGAGAATCAAAAAAGATAAATTCATAACGCCGCTTCAATTCCTGGATGGTTTCTTTCATCTGGGCCGAACCCAAAATGCTCATCGAGGTGCTGGGAAGTTTTCCGCTGGGAATGAAGTCCAGGGTCGCCATCTTGGTTTTTTGCACCACTTCATCCAGCGTGCGCTGCTTGAGGAGATAATCTGTCAAACCGATGGTGTTGGGCACATGCAACATTTTGTGCAGGGCCGGCCGGCGCAAGTCGGAATCCACCACAACGACACGGTGGCCGTTTTGCGCGAAAATGACCGCCAAATTGAACAGGGTGGTCGATTTGCCCTCGCCCGCGCCGCCGCTCAGCATGGAAATCGTATTCCAGCTCTCGTTCTTTCGTGAGAAAAGGATGTTCGTTCGCAAGACGCGATAGGCCTCGGCATGGGGAGTCTCCGGCCCTTCTTCCATGATGTTCCCGATATTTTGAGGAATGACCCCGAGGACCGGCGCCTGCAAGGCCCGTTCCACGTCGTCGATCGTCTTGACACTCGTATCCAGATACTCAATGAAGAAGGCCAGGCTCACGCCTACCAGCAACCCGACAAAAATTCCGAACGGAATGATGTAATAGGTTTTCGGACTGACCGGCCGCTCCACGGGCCGGGCCGGGTCGCGCACAATGACCGTATTGAGCGGTTGGCCAACTTCCTGGAGCTGTTTGTTGATCATCCGGTTCAAATCCTCGTTGTTCCGCCTTAAATCCTCCAAGTCCCGTTTCAAACTGAAATACGGCTGGTAGATCTTGCTCAGGTTGTTTCGGGTGGATTCCAAGTCCGAAGTCAGACGTTGCATCGTCTGCATACGGTCCCGATCAATTTCCACCCGCTCACGAAGTCCAATGAGAATGCCTTCAATCTTGGCGTTGTAATCCGCCGCGGCGTCCTTCAGCTCTTTTTCGGCCGCCAATCGCTCGGGATGGTCCGGCCCGAACGCGCTCGCGTTCAAGCTCGTTACCCGGTCCTCGGCCACATGCTTTCGCATGGCCAACTCGGAAAACTCCGGGTCCGACTGATGGGCGTAAGCCGTGTTAAGGGCCTGGCCCAGGTCTTTACTCGGAATATTGCTGATCCCCGCCAGAATATTGCTGTAGTAATGGTAGTCCGTCAGCGCAGCGGTCTCTTCACGCTGATAGTCGCGCAATTGATCGTCGATAATTGTGGCCCGTGAATTCGGGTTGTCCGATGTATCCGAAATGTTATTGGAGAGCCGCATCTCGTTCAACAAAGTCTCGGCAACCAACACATTGCTCTGCCCCATTTTAAGCTGGTCTTGCAGAGCGTAAATGCCCCGATAGCGGTCGTCCTTCCACATCTCCATGCGCGACTTCCGATAAGCCGTGACAATATCATTGGCGATGTCTGCCGCCAATTTGGCATCCGAATGCCGGACCGTGATCTCAATCAAACTGGTCATGCGCGTTTGATCCACCGCGATCTTGGAAAACAACAGTCCTTCAGCCTGATCCATGGTCAGCGGCGGGTCATCTGGCCCAACCAATTTTGTGTCCAAACGAAGGTCGGTCACGACGTTCGTCAGGATGGAATAGGACTCAATGATTTTAAATTGAGTGGTGAGGAAATAAGGGTCGGCCGTATAGCTCTGGAGCTGCGCTCCTCCAGTGGTCACGGGGACGGCGACGGTGTCTTTCAGGACTTCGATACGAACCGTGCTGGCGTATTGCTTGGGCAGCCAGAATGACAACAAGGCGCTGGTCACCACGCACAACAGAAAGACCATCACAATGAGGCTGCGCCGAAGACGGATGACCCGCCAATAATCCAAAAAATGCAGTTTCAGCTCAGGTACTTCGTTCGTCGCGACTGGATCCATATTTTAACTTCCGCCCTGCCTAAAAAAGAAAGCCAGAGCGTACATCATCATACGTTCCGGCTTTCCGTAACAAAGGTCAAACTCTTTCTCTTAATATGTGGCTCGGATGCCGATGTAAACGACATCCCGGGCGTAGCTGCGATCGGAAAGGTCACTGTTCAGCTTGCTGTAATTATAGCCCGCGTCCCCAGCCAGCCATGGCGTAAAATGATACGCGAAATCCAGGTTAAGAATGTAAAAATTCTCCTCCTTGCCGTCATAGATGGCCCCGCCGCCGTCGAAGCTGGAGAATTGCGCCTGCGCCATCATCGACGCGGTAAACTTGGACGTCACTTTATGCGTCACGGAAACGTAGGCGGACGTCGATTCTTCGTCCAGCACGAGGGATGTTCCAGTGATGCCCGCCACGTCCGTCGCGTTGCGGATATGTTTGACACCCACCTGCGCGCTGCTTTGCGGCATGTATTGGTATGTCAGGCTGGCATCGGCATACGGGGACAACGCCGTCATGCCGTCATTAAAGTAATCGATGTATTGAGCGCCGAGCCGAATCGAAGCGTTCAGCTTCGGGCTGAAACTCTGGTCAGCGCCGACATAAACAAAGTCCGATTCAGAATTGCGTGCGTTGGCCAGATAGCCCGGCACAAAAGCCCCAGTGAACTCACTTTTCCCGGGATATATCACGTATTCAGGACTGGTGTAATTGACGTATTCGTACTGGTAGCCCAGAACGCCGGTCGTCTCGGGAAGAACCTTCCAACGCAGGTCAACGGTGGCCGTTTGATCGATGCGGTCCAAAATGGCCGAGTAGCTGGGATAGGAACGGGCCGGAGACTCGTCGCCGGCATTCTGCTGATAAGCGTACAAACTGTTCGCGTAGCCGGCATGCACATCAAACATTTTGTTCAACACCGCAGTGCCATCGATTGTAGCCGTATTGTGAATGTTATTTCCCGCCACACGCAACGGAGTGGAGATCACCGTGGTGTCAACAACCGTCGGCTCCTGGGCAATGACAAACGATTCGCCCACGGACATTTTGTATCGTTCGGTGAACTCGTGGTCCATTCTGGCGTTGAACTGGTGCGACTGATCCACCGTGCCTTCCCGGTCTTGATACCACTGCATATCATAAACGTAGCTGGCGCTGATCAACGTGTCCGCCATCGAATGGTTATAGGCGACCGAAGGGCTGGCCTCAATCCCGTAACTGCTCCGGGCGCCGTTGACGAAAGTGCCGGGCGTCGTACCGGGAATTGTTTTGGGCAACGTCAGGTAGTTGTCATCATAAAATCCGCGAATGGTGGCGGCGACCGACCATGGCTTGGCTTGTTCCTGAGGCGTTAAACCGGGGGCGTATTGCGCGTGCGCCACCGCTGCGCTAAAAGCGACCATTCCTGCAGACAGACAGATTCTTTTCATAAAAAACTTCAGTCCTTTTCCCGGCGCATATGCGTTTTTCGATTGGCGTCGGGAAACTCCATGCAACGGAGACGATTTTTAAAGGGTGCGTCCAAGTTTGTCAAAAGATTATTTTCCTGTATTTCAAGGGATTCCGTCGCCACAAGCAAGGATTTGTTTTATAACCTACCATCCGGCTGTATCGCTCAGAAACATCTGCTCGGGTAAAAGTCCAATCGGCGCTTTTTTGAGCGGAAAGCCCGTTGGCACTTCCTGATGCTCTGCACAATCCAGCACAAAATTGGCCCAACTTTTCGGATCCTCCTTCATTTCCGATAAAAATCGCTTATTCGTAGTCATTTGCGTCAGGAACAGGTTTCTCACCCGCTTCAGCGAATTCACCTTGAAGAATTCACTCTCATCGTCCAGCGACAACCAGACGCACGACCGCTCCCCGTACCAGGCCACCGCCGACGGAATATCGCTCATCATCAGGTCATTCGTTCGCGTATAACCGGCAAATTGATTAATATGAGAGGGCCCATACGGCGAATCTATCGCGCCCCCGCGCGGCACCGTCAATGCCAGCAAATACGGCGCGCACAAAAGAATCACAAAGCACGTCACCAGCGCGCCTCGCAATTCCGGCAGCGAAAGATTCAATTGTTCCAGGAATGTATAAAACAACGCCGCGCCGAACATAAAAAGCAATGGCACCGTGATCACCAGGAGGTTCTCCGTGTTGACGTCCGGATTGTCGCTGCTCACATGGGTCCGTTCCACCGCCTGCGCGAAGAACAACAAGATCAACGACCCCACCGCAAACCAGCGCAGGCGCGCCAGGGCCGGGTTGCGAAACGCGATGAACAGGCCGGCCAGAAAGAGCGCGATAATCCAATTGCCGCCCAGTCTCGGCATTTCGTTGCCCAACATCGCCTGCGCGTTAACCACAAATTTATTGGCGATGTCCGCCGGCGCCAGTTTGTGCAAACGCCCGCGTGGATTGGACGACCGCTCAAACGTATCGCCCGGAAACGGCGGCGTCCCCTGAAACATCGCCGTGTCGGCCGTGCCGAAACAATGTCCGCTCACCGAAAGGTTCCGCGCTACCCACGGCCCCACCACAACGAGAAACGAAACCACGATGAGGCTGGATAATTTAAATCGCGCCCGCCGCAGGCTCGTCGAAATGTAAATCAGCAACGGCAGCATCAACCATGCGAATGAATAACGGCTCAGCGTTCCCACCCCCGCCAGAAGCCCCGTCGCAATCGCCCACGGCGCCGATTTCCCGGCCGCTTCCTCGGGCGCGCCGCGTTCGCGTCTCTCGATGACCGCCATGCATGAAACCATCACGAGAAACACCAATATCACCCAAATGGTTGACAGCCCCGAAATACTGAATTTCCAAAACAACTCCGTTCCCGCAAATAAGATCGCCGTCAACCACGCTACCTGGCGATCGAACAGTTTTTTCGCCAGGAAAAAAAGAACAACAACCGACGCGAAAAACAATACCTGGTTGAAAATGCTGATCCACAATTCCGGTTCGTAGGTCCAATACTGGTTCGCCGCAAAATGGAAGGGCAACACCTTCATCAAACCCGCCAGCAGCAGCGGATAGACCGGCGGGTTGCTCATATCCGGCACGCGTTGCGCCAGCGCCTTGGAGGATTGCCCGGGCGCGGCCGCGGCCTGTAAATAATAAAGCGCCAGCGGCCGGATCGAATCCGTCGTGTAACCCCGCCCTTCGGCAACGTTCCGCGCCAGTTGCGCCACTTCCATCGCCTCGTCCGAGGAATAACTTTCGTAGCTGAACAAATCGTAAAGCGAGGCCAGGGCGATAAATCCCAGCAACGCCACAAGGATTCTCAGCACCTTTTTCCCCGCGCCCACGTCCCAATGGTGAACCCAGCTTTGAATCGGCACTAGAGTCCCTCCAAATGATACAGGTGCAGTTTCCGGTGCAGGGTCCGCCGGCTCATGCCCAGTTTTTCCGCCGCTTCCGTGCGATTGCCGTCGCATTCCTTCAGCGCGCGAATGATCAGCCGCTTTTCCGCCTCGGCCACGGTCAGGTCCGAGCCCGGCGCCGCTTTAGTTGACAGACCGCCCTCTCCCCCGCTCGTCCGCACCGTCATCGGCAGGTCCCGCAGGCTGACTCGTTCGCCGCGCGACAGCACCACCGCGCTTTCCACCGCCGTGCGCAATTCCCGCACGTTGCCCGGCCACGCATAATTCATCAACGCCTCGAACGCGTCCGGCGTAAAATCGTTCACTGTTTTATTGTTCTCCCTGGCAAATTCCGTCAGGAACGCGCGCGCCAGCAGCGGCAAATCCTCCTTCCGCTCGCGCAACGGCGGCAATTTGATTTCCACCACGCGCAGCCGGAAATATAAATCTTCACGAAACTTCCCTGCCTTGACTTGCTCTTCAAGGTTTTTGTTGGTCGCAGTGATGAGCCGGACGTCCGCCGTCAACGTTTTGTTGGAACCGACCCGCTCAAAAGTCCGTTCACCCAGGAACCGCAACAGTTTAACCTGTACTGTCGGATCGATTTCCCCGATTTCGTCCAGGAACAACGTCCCACCCTGCGCCTGTTCAAAGCGTCCCACCCGCCGCTCGTGCGCGCCTGTGAACGCGCCCTTTTCGTGCCCGAACAATTCGCTTTCCAGCAATGTGGCCGGCAACGCCGCGCAATGCACGGTCACCATCGGCAATTTGGCCCGCGGGCTCAATTGATGAATCGCCTTCGCGATTAATTCCTTGCCCGTGCCGCTTTCGCCTTGCAGCAAAACCGTCGCCCGCGACGCCGCCACCTGACGGACTACATCAAAAACTTCGCGCATGGCGGGCGATTCGCCCACCAGGTTTTCCAGCCCGAACTTGCTGTGCAACTGCTGGCGCATCGAGAAATTTTCCGCTTCCAAATTCTGATGTCGCAATGCGCGCGCGATGCGCATCTCCAGCTCGTCAATCTGCAACCGCCCCTTGGCAATGTAATCGTCCGCCCCCTGTTTCATGGCCTGGACGGCCAGTTCCTCCGATCCATAGGCCGTCATAAGGATGCAGATGGGCGGCTTGGCCAGCGATTTGGCCCGCGCGATTAATTTCATCCCGTCCTCCTGCGGCAGGCGGAAGTCTGTCAATAATACGTCAAAATTCTCCTCTTCCAGCAGGTTCATCGCCGCCTTGGCGTCCTCGGCCAGCCAGACTTCGTAATGCTCCTCCAGCGCGGCCCGCAATCCTTCGCGCGTCGGCTTTTCGTCATCGACGATCAATAATTTCGGTTTGACAGCCAGTTCAGTTTTCATGCGTGGCCTGCGCGTTCCGGCGCAATTGCGCGGTGTCCGTTTCCGTCTTGGAATTGCCCAGCAACCGCTGCGGGCGTTCGTGCAGCGGCAGGCTGACGCGGAACATCGTCCCCTTCCCCACGTCGCTTTCCACTTCGATTCGCCCCCCGTGCTGCCGCACGATGCGTTGCACGATCATCAAGCCCAGGCCGGTCCCTTTTTTCTTCGTAGTGTAAAACGGCTCAAAAATATGGCTGATCTGGTCGCGCGCAATTCCGCCGCCGGTATCGGCGATGCTGACCCAGACCGCGTCCGGCGTGCTACCGGTCTGCACGGTCAGCGTCCCGTTGCGCGTCATCGCTTGCATGGCGTTTTTAATCAGGTTTACCAAAACCTGTTTCATCTGCCCGGCGTCCAGCGGCGTCAACGGCAGGCGCCGCGCCAGTTTCTCCTTCACGTTCAAACCTCGATTCTCCAATTCGGGCTGCAACAATTCCAGCGTCTCCCGCGCCACGTCGTTGATTGAGCCCGGCGAAAGTTGCGGCGGGGTGGGCCGGATGGCTTGCAAAAATTGTGTGACAATGTAGTCCAGCCGGGAAATCTCGCCCTTGGCCACTTCCAGGTAATGCTCCAATTTTTCCGCGACTTCGGCGCATTCGGCATCCGCCTTGGCATTGCCGCGCAAAAAACGTCCCGCCGCCGCCGCCACACCCGTGCCGCGCAGCTTCTTGAGCTGCCGTTCCATCAGTTGCAAATGAATGTGCAACGCGTTGAGGGGATTGCCAATTTCATGCGCGACGCTGGCCGCCAGCAAGGTCAAGGAATGGATGCGTTCGCTCTCGATTGCTTCGAAGGTCTTTTGCCGCGCCTCGGTGGCGTCATGCAGAATCAGCGCCATGCCTGATCCGCCCTTGGCTTCGATGTCCAACGGCGCGGCGTAAAGGCGCAAGAACCGCGGGCGCGGATACGTCACTTCAAATTCATGACGGGAGGAACGTTGCCGCCCATCCGCTCCGGCGGCGATGATCACATCCCAATTCAATTCCGGCACCAATTCCGCGATGGCTCGGCCCTCCACTTCATCCAATCGCCAGTTCAACAACCGTCCCACCGCGTCGTTCAAATAAATGATCCGGCCCTGTTCATCGACCACCACCACGCCGTCTTCAATGGCGTTGCACAAAGTTTCCAGGAATTTGCGTTCGCGGGCCAGCCGTTGCACCACAGCCTGCAATCCCTCGGCATCGAGCCGTCCGATTCTTCCCAAAACCTTGTCTAAAAAACTGGATGTGACCGCCGCCATAACACTACCGCGACAATTTGACGCAGCACGTTATCCATTACCGACTCGTTCGGCAAGCGCCGGAGAAAAATAAACGCGACAACTTGAAAAGACCCTCGCCCGCTGTAGAATGATTTCAATGACTGCATTCAATGTCATTCTATGCGGCGCATTGCTCGGCCTGACCGTGGGATGCCGGCCCAGCGCGCTCGCCCAAACCGCGGCCCCGCCGCCCGCTCAAACCTCAAACACCAATCAAGTGGTTATGGTTAAGGTTCGACTCCTCGATGATAAAGGCCAGCCTGGCCCGGTCACGGAAACGCCCAAGGTCGTCAAATCCGACGCCGAATGGCAAAAACAATTGACGCCCGAGCAATACGCCATCGCCCGCAACAAGGGAACCGAGCGCGCCTTCTGCGGCAATCTTTACGACAACCACAAGGCGGGCGCCTATTATTGCGTCTGTTGCGGCCTGCCGCTGTTCACTTCCGAAACAAAATTTAATTCCGGCACAGGCTGGCCCAGTTTTTTCCAGCCTGTGGCCAAGGAAAATATCATCGAGCACACCGACCGCAGTTACGGCATGGAGCGCACGGAAATTCTCTGCGCCCGTTGCGACGGCCACCTCGGCCACGTTTTTGAAGATGGCCCGGCCCCGACCGGCCTGCGTTTCTGCATTAATTCCGCCTCGCTCACGTTCAAGGAGAACACAAACTTGAAGGATGCCACGCACCGGTGAATCGCAGAACCTCTCGCTGGCGCTTCTTCAGACCATGGGCGTCAAGAAGAAGAACCGCCCGCAAGTGCTGGTCGTGGGCGCGGGCTTCGGCGGGTTGACCTTTTGCCAGAGTTTTGCCTGCCGGGAGGCCGACGTCACCGTCCTCGATCGTCAGAACCATCACCTCTTTCAGCCCTTGCTCTATCAAGTGGCGACCGCCGGTTTGTCCGCGCCCGATGTCGCTCAACCCATCCGCTCCATTCTGCGCAGGCAAAAAAATGTCACCGTCCTGTTGCGCAACGTTACGGGCTTCGATCTCGCCCGGCGAGAAGTTCTATTTGACGGCGGTTCGCATCGCTACGATTACCTCGTGCTGGCGCCGGGGAGCGTCACCAGTTATTTCGGCCATCCCGCGTGGGAAAAACACACGCACGGCCTGAAAACGCTCGATGACGCCCTGCGCACCCGCGCCCAAATCCTGCTCGCCTTCGAGCAAGCTGAAAACAGCGCCAGCGACGACGACAAAAAGCGGCTCATGACTATTGTGGTGGTCGGCGGGGGGCCCACTGGCGTCGAACTCGCCGGCGCCTTCGCCGAACTGGCCCGGCACGTTTTGCGTCGCGATTTTCGCCGCATCGATCCCGCCCAGGCCCATGTCGTCCTCATTGAAGCTTCTTCACGGTTGCTCGGCCAGTTTTCCAAGCATCTCTCAGCCAAAGCCGCCAAACAACTGACGAAGTTGGGCGTCGATGTCCGCACTGGCGTTGGCGTGGAAAAAGTCGGCGATGGCTTTTTGGAAATGTCCGATGGCAAACGCATCGAAAGCGCCAACATCGTCTGGGCGGCTGGCGTTGCCGCCAATCCGCTGGCCAAGGAACTCGGGGTTAAGTTGGATAAAGGCGGACGCGTGCCGGTTGGCCCTGACTTAAGCCTGCCCGGTCATCCGGAAGTTTTTGTCATTGGCGATCTGGCCTGCGTGCATGACGAAAAAGGTCATCCCGTTCCCGGTCTCGCGCCCGCCGCCATGCAAATGGCGCGACACGTGGCAAAAATCATTCGCGACGAAGTTCGTCCGACCGCGCCGCAGAAAAACCGGGCACCATTCAAATATTGGGACAAAGGAATGATGGCGACGATTGGGCGTTCCAAAGCCGTCGCGCAAACCGGTAAATTTGAATTCTCCGGCTGGCTGGCCTGGATGGCGTGGCTAGTCATCCATTTGCTCTACCTCGTCGGATTCCGCAACAAGGCGGCGGTTCTCTTTCAGTGGACCTATTCCTATTTCACCTACAAACGCGGTGCCCGCATCATCACGAGCGCCCCCATTTCCAGTAAACCTAATTAACCAAAGGTGTCAGTCCTCACTATTTGCACTTTTCAAGCGCAACCAGCCGATTTTATTGCTTCCGAGCCGTAATGATGCTGCGGTCGGCCGCGGTTGGTGTATAGTGTACAGTGTCAAATCCCGTCGCGCACAGGAAATCGCCCGTTTCCTTTTCAGAATAACATTTGCCTTCCGTGATGGTCATCAACATCGCGGAATAGGCCGCTACCGGAAGCGGACCGGTCTTGGCGCTGTTGATGTGCGCATCATGAACGACAATCATCCCGCCAGACGGCAGCGCGGAGAATGATTTCTCCAATAATAGTTTGACCTGGGCTTCGTCCCAGTCGTGCAGCACGTTCGAGAAGAGATGAAGGTCGAATCCCGTCGGCAACGGATCGGCAAACATATCGCCGGTCATCACTTCCACGCGGTCGGCAAAACCGCGCCCCGAAATGCTTTTCCGCGTGATCGCGTCCACCGGCGATTTTTCCAAAACAGCCGCGCGGAGATGAGGGTGTTGCGCCACGATCGCGCACGCGTAGATGCCCGACCCACCCGCGATGTCCAGCAACCGCTGATGCTTTGCGCAATACAGCTTTTCCGCCATGGCCGGCCCCAGGTAAATGCCGCGGCAATCCATCGCCGCCGTGAATTTTTTGGCAAATTCCTCCCCTTCCATGGCTTTGGCCCATTCCTTCTCATTCTTCAAGCTCGCCCAATTAGCTGGCTTGCCAGTGTGCAGAACTTTGAGCATGTCCAGGCAGACGGGACGTTCCTTGACCGAGGCAAAATAGGGGCCGATGAACCAGGGCGAGGACTTGACCAGATGTTCGCGCGCCTGCGCAGTCAATGAGAATTTTCCGCCCTCGTTTTGCAGATGGCCCATCGCGGTCAACAGGGTCAGCATGACGTCGGCCGGACGTTCCTGTAAATCAAAGGAACGGCATATGGCTGCCTTGTCCGCTGGGCTTTCGGCCAGCCAGCTAAACAAATCCAAATGGCACAATGCCGCAGTCAGAAGATCGACCGCATAAAGCCCGTCGCGATAGCGATAGATGGAGAGCGGGTCGGTTTCCGGATGGCACAGCAGATCAGGAAACATTTTGGTCGTCCTCCAGCAGGATGACTTTCAATTTGCCCGACGGAACGGCCGGCTGCGTGATATTCTCCAGCAAACTCGGCGCCGCCGCGACCGGCGCGGGCGCGGAAACCGGTTCGGATTGCGGCAGCAACGCAGAATGCAGCGCGCTTTCCACGAGCTGCGTGCAATGGATTTTCACTGGCGGCAATGGACCCAACTCCGGCGCGAGCTGTTCGGCTGAAAGCGCCAAAACTTCCTCGGCCGTCTTGCCGCGAATCATTTCCGTGGCCAGGCTGGCCACCGCGATCGCCGTCTCGCAGCCGAAACTTTGAAAGGTGGCTTTGTCAACCACTTTTTTGCCGCCCTGTTCCTTGAATTTGATCCAGAGCCGGATCATGTCGCCGCAGGCCGCGCTGCCCGCCGTGCCCACCGCGTCGGCCCCGGCCAATTCCCCCAGGTTTTTGGGGTCGCGCAGGGCTTCTTCGATCCGCTTTTGATAATCGTTGCCGCTGTTCATGCTGAAAGTTCCACCCGGTAACGCGGGATTTTCCGGTCCACTTCGCGCGACCACGCATCGATGCCGCCGCGCAACCCACGCACGTTGCGGAAGCCCTGCCCGATAAAATAAGCCGCCGCATCAAGGCTTTTTTGGCCGCGATGATCATACAGCACCATCAAATCGGTGCGCGACCATTTGCCCAGAATGTCCTGCATGACCGGTTGCGACAACAACACCGCCGATTCAATGTGCGTCGCTTCAAATTCCTCGCGGCTGCGAACATCGACCAAATGAACACCGCCTGCTTGCAACAGTTTGGCCAGTTCGTCCGGGGCAATTTCCAATTCCAAATCCTGCGCGTGGCTGGTCTCAATCTGCCGGATGACTTCCTCCACCTTCAGATTGTTGCGGACACACAACGCGGACAGGGTTTCGTCCGGCTGAAAGGCGCAACTGGCGCAGCCGCCAATATGATAATGGCGAAACAAAGCCCGTTGCGCGCCGGGAAAAACTTCCAGCACGCGCTTCATTATGGTCTGTGCATCGACGCTCGCGGTCATTCGCCAAAAAACTTTTGAATATTTGTCAATACTTCGAACAGCCGGTCCACCTCGGCGGCTGTATTGTAAAAATAAAAACTGGCACGGGCTGTTGAATCCACCCCCAACCGCTTCATCAAGGGCTGGTTACAATGATGCCCGCCCCGCAACGCCACCCCGTGCTGGTCCGCCACCGTTACCACGTCGTGGGCGTGGATGTTCTTCAACAAAAAGCTCACCACGCCAGAACGTTCCTTCTTCGGGCCGAACAAACGGATTCCATGCAACCGCGAAAGTTGTTCGTAGGCGTAGGCTGACAATTCCTGGTCGTGCCGGGCGATTTTCTCGCAGCCCACCTTCGTCAAATAATCCATCGCCGCGTGCAATCCCACCGCGCCAGCAAAATTCGGCGTGCCCGCTTCAAACCGATGCGGCGCTTCCTTCCACGTGCTGGCAAAGAAATCCACGCTGGCAATCATGTCGCCGCCGCCCTGAAACGGCGGCATCGCTTCCAAAATCTCGCGCCGTCCGTAAAGGACGCCGATGCCGGTGGGCCCGCACATTTTATGCCCGGAAAAGGCCATGAAATCGCAGCCGATTTCCTGCACGTCCACCGAGCGATGTCCCGCCGCCTGGGCAGCGTCCACCAACGTCACAATTTTCCGCCGACGCGCCCTGGCGCAAAGTTCCACGGCGGGATTGACCGTGCCCAGCGTGTTCGAGACAAAGGTGAAAGCAAATAGTTTGACAGAGGGATCGTTCAGCAGCGCGTCCACCTTGGCCAAATCCAGCAGGCCCTCGTCGCCGGTGACCGGCACGTAAACGAGCTTGGCGCCGGTTCGCGCGGCCAGCAATTGCCAGGGCACGATGTTGCTGTGATGCTCCATCTCGGTCAGCAGGATCGTGTCGCCCGCCTTCAAATTTTTCGCGCCCCAGGTGTTGGCCACGAGATTGATGCCTTCCGTCGTGCCGCGCGTGAAAATAATTTCGGCGCTTTCGCGGGCGTTAATGAATGCAGCGACCCGGTCGCGCGCGGCCTCGAACGCCACGGTCGAACGGCGGCTCAATTCGTGGATGCCGCGATGAACGTTGGCATTGTCGTTCTCATAAAAGCGGGCCAGCGCGTCAATTACAAAGCGCGGCTTTTGCGACGTCGCCGCGTTGTCCAGATAGACCAACGGATGCCCATGCACCTGTTGGTCCAGAATTGGAAAATCCTTGCGCAACGATTCCATGTCGCCAACGGCGGGTTTGACTGGCGTTTGCGTGGTCACATGAGCCCCAATTGAAGTTTGGCCGCTTCCGAAAGCATCTCCCGGCTCCATGGCGGGTCCCAAACCAAAAGCACGGCCGTTTCTTTGACACCCGGCAACGCCGCGACCTTGGTTTCCACGTCCTGCTGCAAAATCGGTCCCATCCCGCAACCGGGCGCGGTCAGCGTCATTTTGATTTCCACGCGATTTCCACCGGCCGGCAACGGGTTAATCTGCAAATCATACACGAGGCCGAGATCGACGATGTTGACCGGGATCTCCGGATCGTAGCACGTGCGCAATTGCGCCATCACCTGCTCTTCATCAACCTTCACGCTGTCAACTGCAACTTCACCCGCCGGCGTTGCCGCCGCCGGAGCCTGGCCGATGGCATCGGCGTCGCGCGCTTCGATGCGGGCCATGTTGCCGTTAATGATGACGGTGTAGGTGCCGCCCAGAGCCTGCGTGATGACAACCGATTCGCCAGCCTGCAACGTCACTTTTGTACCGGCGGGAATCAGCACCGCTTCGCAATCGCGTTTCAATGTAATTGGTTCGTTCACGATTCTTTCTCCTCAGTCGAGGCGCTCATCTGGCCGTTTAATCCGGCCATCATGGCGTGCCACGGCAATATCGCGCATTTGACGCGCATTGGAAAGTGGCGCACGCCGGAGAACGCCGCCAACTTGCCCATCGCCTCCTCGTCCACCGGGCCTGTCGTAACCATTTTCTGGTAATCCGCGAAAGTCTTTTGCGCCTCCGCCACGGTTTTGCCCTTGAGATAATCCGTCATCATCGAGGCCGACGCCTTGGAAATGGCGCAGCCCGATCCTTGAAAACTGATGCCTTGGATGACGCCGTCCTCTACTTTCAGAAAAACTGTGAAACGATCGCCGCACAGCGGATTGTTCCCTTCCGCACTGCGATTGGCCTCGGGCAGGACGTGGAAATTGCGCGGTTTGCGGCTGTGATCCAAAATCACCTCCTGATACAATTCGTTCAAATCATCGGACATAGATGTCCTCCGCCGCCGACCTCGAAATAAATTCAGGTCGATTGAAATCGTTCACCGAGCATTTTGGCCAACTCGACCCGCACCGGCTCAATGCCAATCCGTTCAATCACATCGCTGGCAAAAGCCTGGATCAACATGCGCCGCGCCAAATCGACGCCGATGCCGCGCGCCCGCAGGTAAAAAATCGCCTCGTCGCTCAACTGGCCGATGGCCGCGCCATGAGTACACTTGACGTCATCCGCATAAATCTCCAGTTGCGGCTTGGTGTCCATCACGGCGTTGTCTGACAACAATAAATTCCGATTGGTCTGCTTGGCGTTGGTTTTCTGCGCGTCCTGCCGGACGAATATTTTTCCATTGAACACGCCGTGGGCGCGGTCGGCCAGGATGCCGTGATAAAACTCGTGGCTCTCGCAGCGCGGCTGCGCGTGGTCCACCACGGTGTGATGGTCGATCAATTGGTCGGCGTGCCCGAGATAGAGGCCGTTGAGCACGGCCGATGCGCCCGAAGCGCCGAAAAGGGTCTGCACATTGTTCCGGGCCAGGCGCGCGCCGGTCGCGATGGAATGCGATGTCCAGCGGCTGTCCTTTTCCTGCACCGCTTGCACGGTCGCGATATGAAAAGCCCGTTCGCTTTCCTGCTGCACTTTGCAATGTTCGATTTCCGCCTCCGCGCCCAGCACCAGTTCCGTGACGGCGGCGGATACGACCGGCAAATCGGAAAGGCTGACATGCGATTCAACAATTTTAACGTGCACGCCGCGTTGCGCGATGATCAGGCTGCGCGGAAAAACCGTCGCGCCCGTTTCACTCCCCGCGCCGATAAACAACAGATGCACCGGCTTGGGCACAGTTTTGTCGGCGGCCACAAAAACATACGCGCCGTCTTGAAAGAATGCGGTGTTCAGCGCCGCAAAAAAATTGTCATCGTAATGAGCGTGGCGCGTGAGATGTTTTTCCAGTTCAGCGGAACCGCTCTTCAATTGCGCGGCCAAACTTCCCATTTGGAAATCGGTCCCCGCAGCGGGCAGCAAACTCAAATCCTGGGAAAAATGGCCATTCACAAAAACGAGCCGATAACTATCTAGGCCGAAACCGAAACGCTCAACGTCTTTGCGCGTCACACGCTCGCGATCTGGCGCGGCCGGATGCAGCGGCAACTGCAAAACGGGCGAAACATTTGTAAAACGCCACTCTTCATCGTTGGTGGTGGGAAAGCCCAGTTCGCCCGCTTTTTTCCGCGCGGATTCGCGAATCGCTCGCAACCAGGCCGAAGCGGACAAAGCGTCCGTCTTGCCAAACGTGGCCAGCGCCGCCGTAACGCGTTCCTCATCCGTGCCCACCGTCGTCGTGACGCGTTCGGAAACCGGGCTGATGGGGCGTTCTTTCAAAGTGTCAATCATGCTTTGCCGTTCGCCGCAACTGTTTCAAGAATCCAATCGTAGCCGCGCTCTTCCAGTTCCATGGCCAATTCCTTGCCGCCCGATTTCACAATCCGTCCATGCACCAGCACGTGCACGACGTCCGGCACAATGTAATTGAGCAACCGTTGATAATGGGTGATGACGAGCGTGGCGTTGTCGGGCCGGCGCAACTTGTTCACGCCGGATGCGACGACCCGCAAGGCGTCGATATCGAGGCCGGAATCGGTTTCGTCAAGGATGGCCAGCTTCGGTTCGAGCACGGCCATCTGGAAAATTTCGTTGCGCTTTTTTTCGCCGCCGGAAAAGCCCTCGTTCAAGGAACGATTGAGCAGCGCCTGGTCCAGTTCCAGAAGCTGCGTTTTCTTCTTTACAAGTTGAAGGAACTCCACCGCGTCCAACTCCGTCTCGCCGCGGGACTTGCGGCATTCGTTCAGCGCCGCCTTCAAAAACGCCGTGCAATTGACACCGGGGATTTCCACCGGGTATTGGAACGCTAGAAAAACACCGGCGCGGGCGCGGTCTTCCGGCTTCATTTCCAGCAGGTCGGTCCCGTTGAAAATCACCTCGCCGCCCGTGACCTCATATTCGCTCTTGCCGGCCAGGACCTGGGCCAGGGTGCTTTTGCCGCTGCCGTTGGGGCCCATGATGGCATGGACCTCGCCCGGCCCCACTTGCAGGTTGAGGTTTTTCAAAATGGGAGTGCCGTCCACTCCCGCGCATAAATTACGAATATCGAGCATGTCTCTTTCCGTTTTCAATGGTCTGCCGTTATGGGCGCGCGCCGGTCAACCGACGCTGCCTTCGAGGCTCACCCCGAGAAGTTTTTGCGCTTCCACCGCAAATTCCATGGGCAAATGTTTGAAGACTTCCTTGCAGTAACCGTTGACAATCATATTAATGGCGTCCTGCGTGGCCAAGCCGCGCTGGTTGCAATAGAAAATCTGGTCTTCGCCGATTTTTGAAGTCGAGGCCTCGTGCTCGACCGTGGCCGTGCTGTTGCGCACGTCGATGTAAGGGAACGTGTGGGCGCCGCAACGATCGCCCAAAAGGAGCGAATCGCACTGCGAATAATTGCGCGCGTTGGCCGCGCTCTTCAGAATCTTGACCTGGCCGCGATAACTATTTTGGCCGCGTCCGGCCGATATGCCCTTGGACACAATCGTGCTCGACGTATTTTTGCCGACGTGAATCATCTTCGTGCCGGTGTCGGCCTGCTGCCGATGATTGGTCAGCGCGACCGAATAAAATTCGCCGACCGAATTGTCGCCCTTCAAAATGACGCTGGGATATTTCCAGGTGATGGCCGAGCCGGTTTCAACCTGCGTCCACGAAATCTTGGAATTGCGCCCATCGCATTTGCCGCGCTTGGTCACAAAATTGTAAATGCCGCCCTTGCCGTCCTTGTCGCCCGGATACCAATTCTGCACCGTGGAATATTTGATGGTGGCATTTTCCAGCGCGACCAATTCAACCACCGCCGCGTGCAACTGATTTTCATCGCGCATCGGCGCAGTGCAACCTTCCAAATAACTGACCGTGCTGCCCTCGTCCGCGACGATCAATGTGCGCTCAAATTGTCCCGCCCCGGCCGTGTTGATGCGGAAGTAGGTCGAAAGCTCCATCGGGCAACGCACCCCTTTGGGAATGTAGCAAAACGAACCGTCGCTGAAGACCGCTGAATTCAGCGCGGCAAAAAAGTTATCGTTGGTCGGCACCACCGTTCCCAGATATTTTTTGACCAACTCTGGATGTTCGCGGACAGCCTCGCTGAACGAGCAAAAAATGATTCCCTGCTTGGCCAGTTCCCCTTTGAAGGTTGTCGCCACCGAAACGCTGTCCAGAATGGCATCGACGGCGACGCCGGAAAGGCGTTTCTGTTCATTCAAGGAAATGCCGAGCTTGTCGAACACGGCCTTTGTTTCCGGGTCCACTTCGTCCATGCTGCCCAGCTTTTTCTTGGGCTTGGCCGCCGCATAATATATGTAGGCCTGATAATCAATGGGCGGATAATGCACATTGGGCCAATGCGGCTCCTTCATGGTCAGCCAATGCCGGTAGGCCTTCAGCCGCCACTCGAGCATGAACTCCGGCTCGCCCTTCTTCTGCCAAATCCGCCGCACCACGTCCTCGTTCAAGCCCGGGGCAAACGACTCCGTCTCAATGTCGCTGACGAAGCCGTACTTGTACTCGGACTTTACGAAACTCTCAATTGTGTCGGTTGCGGATTCCATATCTGGACAAAACCAGTCCAAATCAGCATAAGCCAGCGTGAAGGGAAGTCAACGCTTTCCCAAATGACCCGGACGCGCCCAAGAGGATGCGCCTTCCATTTCTCCACTCCAGTACCGGCAGCCGTTGCCCGCTGACGAGCTCGTCTGCGGCTGCCTTGTTTCACTGCTTGACCGTTAGTCCCTCCAGTTTTGCCACCGTGCGCTGCCGTTCGTCAAAGGTCACAAATGTGTTGACACCCAAACTCAACGCCGCAGCGACGTGGAGGAGATCAAGTGTCCGGCACCCAATTTTGGCTGCGTGACGTACGGATAGGTCACTGGCAAGTCTCCAAACGGTCGCATCCTTGTATTCCGGCTTTTTCCAGCGACCGGACAAGATGTCCGCATCAAAAGCTCCCATTGAAGCCTCCACTTCTGCTGTAGTAATTTCCTTCCGAAACGCTTTGAGGCGCAGCGCGGTTCGAGTTTCGATTTCCTGCAACGGTGTGAGGAGGTATGGAGCCTGGCATTCGTTCACGAGGCGAACGGCATCGGCGCTGGTGCCTTCCTGAACGTAAAGCTTTAGAATGATCGCCGTATCGAAATAGGCGTTCATCACCATTCGCCGCGCCCGTAAGAAATCACGGCTTCGCTATCAGCGACCACTTTACTCCCATAAATTCGCTTGAGGCGTGTGCCAAAATCAGGCCAGTTTCCAGAGTTAGGCGCGTCCTTGCCATTGCCCGCGTTTGGGCCGGTTGGCTTCTCCAATTCCAGAAACAGGCGCGCAAACGCTTCCCGCTCCCTGGCGGGCAGCTCCTTCAATTGTTCGATCAATTCGGTCGCGCTCATCAATGACAACTATAATGTCTAAAGCCCGGGAACGTCAAGAAAGGCGTCGTTCCGAGTTGCCTCGCAACAAACGCTTTGATTTTTCGCGGCGGTGCCTTACCCTGCGCTTCCCTATGAGAAATAAAACTTCCTGCGCCATCTTGCTGGCCGCCAGCGTCTGCTTAATCGTTAAAGCCCCGGCCCGCGCCCAATCCGAGCCTTACACGTATCACGAGCGCCCAAGCGTTCCGGGCGAACCGGTCAAGATCGATCCGGGTCCTCCAGGTGGACCGCCTTCCGACGCCATTATTCTTTTCGACGGCAAGGACTTGTCGCAATGGCTCGACGACAAGGACGGCCCGGCGCGCTGGGAAGTCAAGGACGGCGTCGCCACCGTCAATCACACCGGCTATCTCCACACCAAGCAACCTTTCGGCGATTGCCAATTGCATATCGAATGGGCCACCCCGGAAAAGGTCGAAGGCGACGGCCAGGGGCGCGGCAACAGCGGTGTTTTCATGCAAGGCCGCTATGAAATTCAGGTGCTCGATTCCTACACCAACCAGACTTATTACAACGGCCAGGCTGGCGCGGTTTACAGTCAATATGCGCCGCTGGTCAATTGCTGCCGCCCGCCCGGCGAATGGCAGGTCTACGACATTATTTATCATGCGCCGCGATTCGACGACGAAGGAAACGTGACCTTCCCGGCGCGTGTCACGGTGTTGCAAAACGGCGTCCTCGTGCAGGACAACTCGACCATTTTAGGCGTTACCGGTTATCCGCCGAAATACGCCCACCACAATGCGAAGGAACCGTTGCAGTTGCAGGACCACGGCAATCCCGTGCGCTATCGCAACATCTGGATCCGCGAATTGAAATAGTTACGGAGCGGGCCGCGCGCGATAGAAACCCGCCGGATAGGTGGAATCGGTCGAGTCGATGATACGCATCGGCCCGTTCGTGGTCAGCGGAATCCAATTGAGCAGGTTGCTGGAAAAATCGATGACGTAGCTGACGTTAGTCAACCCCAACAAGGTGAACCGAAAGGTATTGTTCAGATATCTCGGGGTCGTCAGCGCCCAGTTTGTCGTTACGTTTAAAACCGCCGGCCCGCTCAAGGCCGATCCCGCGCCATTGCTCACTTGAGCGTAGTAAATGCCAGTGCTGGACTGCTGGACGCTCGCGACCGTCAGCGTGGAAGTGGTCTGTCCGCTCAACGCCGCGCCATTATAGAACCATTGATAACTGAACGGGCTCGTGCCATTGGCCGTAACCGAGAAGGTTGCGCTGCGTCCGGGATTCACATTGGTCACCGCCGGACTGACAGCGACGGTGCCCGGCGCAACCGTCGGCGCCGCGCTCAAATTTTCCACCCGCACATTGTCGTAAAGAACGTAACATTGCGAAGCCGGGTTGGCGATGGAGGGGAAGATATCCATCAACCCCAGCATGATGTCGCCACTGGTGAAGCTCGATGTGTTCGCTCGTTGCGCGATGGTCGTCCCGTTGATTTTCCAAATCAGTGTTCCGTTGGTTTGATCAATTTCATACTGGGCCCACGTCTTGCCCGGCGTGCCGACCGTTTCCGAAGGCGGCGATGGGAACAAAGTCGTATAAATCGATGTGGTGTGATTGGACTGGGAAAGCCCGCTGGCGGCCGTGCCCAGCAATTCGGTCTGCGTGCCGGAAAGATTTCCCAGGTAAGCAAGATAATCGACAACCGCGCCGCCATCGCCGTCGTTCCCAAACCAAATGCCGTCGGTCGAAGAGGCCGAAGCTGCCGCCCAGTTGACTTCCGTGCCACGGCAATTGAGGCCGAAAATGGCGTATTGCGTGGTGCCGGAGGCGCCGCCGCCTTCCGCGTTGCCGGGATAATTGATCCACATGTCGAACTTCAACGCGAAGTTTCCGCCGAACGACTGCGCCTTCGGATAAATATTCACGCCCGCGTCGGAGCCGTTGATATTATTGACAGTGAACTTGACGCCAAAGCTCGTGCCGTTGGTCGAGTTGGGCGCGGGCGGAACCAAATAAGTGACGCCGTTGTAGGTGTAGGGAATAATGCCGTAATTGTAGGCCCAATTTGTCGTGTAATCCGGTTCATTGTCATTCGCGCCCCACAAGAAATTCCAATTCGCGGAAGAATCGGTGTCGAAATTGTCCGAAAACAAAACCGGGAAACTATTGGACGTGACCGAAAGAAAGGCTGGAAGACTTGTCGCGATGCCGGCGGCGTTGCTGACGATGACCGAATAAGTGCCCGCGTTGACGCCGTGAACGTTGGTCAGCGAAAGTGTTAAATTCGTCCCGCTGGCGACGGTCGTGTTGTTGAGTTGCCAAATATACGTGAGCGGTCCGTCACCGACAGATAACACGGAGAAGTTCACAGTGGCGCCTTGCTTGACTGCCTGACTGTAAGGCTGGGTGATGATCACCGGCGCCGTTGCACCAACGGTATAATACGGCTGCGGAATGACGTTCCCCGCGTAAACGGTTTCGTCGCTGAGCAGCGCGGCTAGCGCGGGATTCGTTAATACCGCGGAAACAGTCGTCGGCGCGCCATCCACGGTAATCGCCTGTTGCACCATGCGAATGCCGTGGCTGTAATCCATGTAAAGGTCCGAATGCCCGTTGTATAACGGCTGAATGGGCGTGCCATCGGTGTATTGCCAGCCATAAATGACCACGGGCGCGGTGACGCCGTTTTGAAAATTCGTGTAAATGTAGGTCGAAATAATGACGTCTTTTTTATCGCCCGCCACGGAATTGCCCAATGGATACGTCGGGAAATAACCTTCTCTCTGCGCCCAAATGTTGCTGTTGTAAGTGTCAAACCACGCCACCGTTATGGGCGGGTTGGTCTGGTTGTAGGTCAACGGCATCGGCTCCATTTGGAGCTGGGTCTGCGTCCAGATGTCGTTGACCATTTTGCGCGTCGGCAGGGTGCAATTGAGCAAAACGGAAATCCGCTGTGCCAGCATGGGGGTCATCGGCTCCAGAAAATAATCCTCGTCCGAACCGATGGCCAAATATTCCGGGATGACGTAGTAACTGACGGTATGATTGACGCTGTTGATGACGGCGTTGGTCGTAATCAAACAGAGGTTCCGCATCCAGTCGGGAATATTGCCACTGGCCACTTGCGCGTAGATCCAATTCTCACGCTGGGCGTCCGGCGGGGCGGCCATGGGCGAAATAACATTGACGAACGCCTGCCCGCCCAGCGCATTGGTCGCGCGCGGCGGAAGGTTCAATGTTTGCGCCGAGGCAATCCCACCCCAAACCATGAGGCAGGCGGCCAGGCACAGCAGTCGCAGGAATCTGGTTTTCTTCAACGGCACACAACAAGCTACCCCATTTGTCCCGCGCTGACGAGCAGAAACACCGGGACAGATCGGCTGATTAAATTGTTGTGGAATACCCTGCCACACCGGGATTCACCGGCGCGGCGCCCTGCCTCCAATGACCAACGGCGGCGACGCTTAGTGCGTCGGCGGCGTATTGGTCGTGGCGTTGGTCGCCGCAGGCGCGTTGGTCGCGGCCGCTGTTGTTGAATCCGAGCTTTGATTGCACCCGCTGGTCAAATTGATCAGCAACAGTCCCAAAGCCAAAGTGAAAAGAATACGTTTCATGCCGCATGACTAACGATTCGGGCCGGGAGTGTCAATTGCATAAAACAATTTATTTTTGCCGCACCAGCGCGCGGGCCCGCTCCACCAACGCCCCGTCCCGCGCCA